>ERZ1673696.1454-NODE-1454-length-19632-cov-10.756245_pt1 | contig 19632 bp, 13 predicted proteins | sample MGYA00580226_ERZ1673696 | MGnify/ENA primary metagenome ERZ1673696 (study PRJEB41218, sample SAMN15661743) | gut metagenome | host: Homo sapiens | place: Canada: London | collected 2015-08-20/2019-03-30 | study: EMG produced TPA metagenomics assembly of... | reverse complement strand
TCATGCCGGGTGAGAACGTTGGCAAGGGCAGCGATGACACCCTGTTTGCTCTGGTTGACGGCACTGTCCGTTTTGAGCGCGTGGGCAAGAGCGGCAAGAAGTGCAGCGTGAAGCAGTAACTTCTGCCTGAAAAACTGCAACCCGAAGAGCCGGACCCTCGTGGCCCGGCTCTTTTTAGGTAACGAAAAAGCCTTTTCTGTTTGGAAATCAAACCTCTCAGTCCGCGCTTTGGCGCGGCCAGCTACGAGTTGCGGCTCCCAGCATCTGCTTCGTGTCAAGGTTGACACTCGCATCTTGCTGGCCGCGGCCCCAACAACTCCCTTAATCCGCCACTGGCGGTGGTCGTTGTCGTTGCCCCTAGTAGGGGAGCTGAATATAGGGAAAAGGCTTTTTAAGAATAGGAGGGGCTGTATGGCAGCACAAACCAATTTTATCGATATCGCCACCATCTGGCTCCATGCGGGCAAGGGCGGCGATGGCGCAGTGAGCTTCCATCGTGAGAAGTTCGTGGCCGCTGGCGGCCCGGACGGCGGTGATGGCGGCCGCGGCGGTGACATCATCTTTGTGGCGGACGATCATCTTTCCACCCTGATGGACTTCCGCTACAAGCGCAAGTACACTGCCCCCGAGGGCGGCAAGGGCGGCGCAAGCCTCTGCCACGGCAAGAATGCCGAGAACCTCATCATCAAGGTGCCGCTGGGCACCGTGATCAAGGATGCGGAGAGCGGGCTGGTCATCGCGGACCTGTCCGACCACACCCCCGTCACCATCGCAAAGGGCGGCCGCGGCGGCTACGGCAACGCACATTTTGCAACGCCTACCCGCCAGATCCCCAAGTTTGCCAAGCCCGGTATGCCCGGTGAGGACATCCAGGTGACGCTGGAGCTGAAGCTGATCGCTGATGTGGGCCTGATCGGCTTCCCCAATGTGGGTAAGTCTACCCTCATCTCTACCATCAGCGCGGCCAAGCCCAAGATCGCGAACTATCACTTCACCACGCTGGTGCCCACCTTGGGTGTCGTGTCGGTGGGTGAGGGCGCAAGCTTTGTCTGCGCCGACATCCCCGGCCTGATCGAGGGTGCCAGCGAGGGCATTGGTCTGGGCCACGACTTCCTGCGCCATGTGGAGCGCTGCCGCCTGCTGCTGCATGTGGTGGATGTCTCCGGCAGCGAGTGCCGTGAGCCGGTGGAGGACTTTGAAAAGATCAACGAGGAGCTGGCAAAATTCAGCCCCGAGCTGGCACAGCGCCCCCAGATCGTGGTGGGCAACAAGTGCGACCTGGCCACCGAGGAGCAGATCGAGAGCTTCCGCAGCTATGTGGAGGGCAAGGGCCTGACCTTTGTGCCCATCTCTGCCGCCACCATGCAGGGCGTGCGGGAGCTGCCGGGCCTGGTCTACAACCGCCTGAAGGATATCCCGCCGGTGCCTGTGTTCACCCCCGAGTACAAGAAGCCCGAGCCCAAGGCCAACGACCGTGCTTATACCATCCAGCGGATAGAGGCCCATGTGTGGAGCATCGACGCGCCCTGGCTGGAGTATATCCTGGCCGGCAGCAATGTGGATGACTACGAGAGCCTGCAGTATTTCCAGCGTCAGCTGGACGAGAGCGGCATCCTGACCGAACTGGTGGAAAAGGGCGTGCAGGAGAACGATACCATCCTCATTGGTGAGTATCAGTTCGATTATATCTTCTAAAGGAAAGGTTTCAGCTCTGTCCAACCTCTCCGTCATCATCGCTTCGCTCGATGCCACCTCCCCTAGTAGGGGAGGCCTTGGCATATCGTTGCATTTTCGAGTGTTGGCGCTTCGCTACTTTTGGCCCTGCTGCCGTCGTTTTTTGCCTTGCGGCAGATGATGGTTTTGGAGCCATAGGCGATGATAGCGAAAAATGAATCTTCTGCCAAAGGCTCCCCTACTAGGGGAGCTGTCACGGCGTTAGCCCGTGACTGAGAGGTTGAATGAAGGATCACCTGATCGGGAGGACAGAGACGAAGGGTATTACTACGATGAACGAATCGGAAACCATCGACCCCCGTGAGCTGAACCCGCTGGCGCTGGCCTTTGTGGGAGACAGCGTGCTGGAACTGCTGGTGCGCACCCGTCTGGCACGGCACCACCGGATGTCCGCAGGCAAGCTCAATGTGGAAAAGGTCAAGTATGTCTCGGCCCGGGCACAGTTCCGGGAGGAGCAGCTGCTGGAGCCGCTCTTCACAGAGGAGGAGCTGGCTGTGTTCAAGCGGGGCCGCAACGCCAGCAAGGCCAGTGTGGCCAAGCACGCTTCCCCCGAGGAATACCGCGCTTCCACCGGCTTTGAGTGCCTGCTGGGTTGGCTTTACCTCACCGGGCAGATGGCCCGTGTGGAAGAGCTGTTCGATGCCTTGTGGCAGCAGTTTGACCCGAACCAGAAATAAAACGCGAAAGCCCGCTGCTTTCCGCACTGGAAAACAGTGCAGGGAAGGCAGCGGGCTTTCTTATGCGGTGTTACTTCTTGTTCTTGGCACCCTCGTCGTCAGCACCCTTGGTATACTGGTTGGGGTGCTTGTGCTCGTTGGTGGTCTGATTGGTGGTGCGGTTCTGGCTCTGGTTCTTGCAGTTGTTCGTGCGGTTTTCGGTGCGATTCTCGCTGTGGTCCTTCATGGTTCGTTACTCCTTTCGTGAGGGGGCTTTCCCTCACAGCCTTAGTTTTGCCGCGAACGGCGGCTTTATTCATGGGAGGATAAGCTTTCATGCCTACGGAATATTTTGAGCGCCGGGAGCGCGCTCTGCTGGGCGACCGGTTCGATGCTCTCTATGCCGCCCCGCAGGAGACTGCTGCCCGGGGCGTGACGGTCTCGGCCCTGCGTGCTGCGCCGGAGCAGTTTGCCGCGCAGGCAGATTTTCCGGTGGAGCCCTCGCCCTTCTGCAAGGCGGGCTTTGTGGTGCAGGACCCCGCCTTCAAGCCCGGGCGGCACCCCTACCACCATGCGGGCGTGTTCTACTCGCAGGAGCCTTCCGCTTCCAGTGCCGCGCCCCTGCTGGGGGTCCGGCCCGGGATGCGGGTGCTGGATACCTGCGCGGCCCCCGGCGGCAAGAGCAGCCAGCTGGCGGCAGCGCTGGGCGGGCAGGGGCTGCTGGTGAGCAACGAGTTCGTTGCCGCCCGCGCCGAGGTGCTCCGGAGCAATCTGGAGCGGATGGGCGTGCCCAACGCCGTGGTGCTGAACGAGGACACCGGCCGCATTGCCGCCGCTCTGCCGGAGTTTTTTGACCGTGTTCTCGTGGATGCACCCTGCTCCGGCGAGGGAATGTTCCGCAAGGAAGCCGTGGCTGTGACCCAGCATTGTGAAGCGCTGGTAAAGCAGTGCGCCGCACTGGGGGCACAGATCCTGGACAACGCGGCGGCCTGCCTGGCCCCCGGCGGCGAGATGATCTACTCCACCTGCACCTTTGCCCCGGAAGAGGACGAGGGACAGGTGGCGGCATTTTTGCAGCGCCACCCGGAGTTCACGCTGGCCGATGTGTTCGGCAATGTGGATTACAGCTTTGGCAGCCCGGGTGAGGCAAACCGCACCGGCGGCCTGCCGCTGGATGTGAGCAAAGTGCGCCGGATCTGGCCCTGTCAGGGCGGCGAGGGGCATTTTATTGCCCGGCTGGTCAAGGCTGGCACGCCGCGGGCACTGCCTGCCCCCGGAACCTATACGGCAGAGGAAGAGCTCTGGCTGGCTGCTGCCGCAGAGCAGAGCAAAAAGCAGAAGGGAAGCAAGGGCGGAAAGCCTGCCAAGGCCCCGGATGCCCGCAGCGCCCGCCGGGAGAACAGCCGTGCCCTGCGGGAGGCGGTGCAGGGCCGCAACGCCCGCAGCCGGGATGCCGGGGCAGGGGAGGCCACCCCGGCCCAGAGCCTTGCCGCATGGCAGGAGTTTGCCCGGCAGTATTTCCCGGCGCTGGCGGACCGCCCTGCCGTGGTGCATGGCGGCAGCGTTCTGCTGCCCGTGCCCTTCCCGCAGACGGGACTGCATGTCCTGCGGGCGGGGGTATTCGTGGGCAGCGTGCAGAAGGGCCGCTTCGTGCCGGAGCACCACCTGTTCACGGCGTTCGGTGCGCTCTGCACCAACCGCGAAGCACTGACCCTTGCCGACCCGCAGGTAACGGAGTACCTTTCCGGCCGTGAGATCGCTGCGGACACTGCCGCCGATGGCTGGTGCTGCGTGACCGTGGATGGCTGCCCCATGGGCGGCGGCAAGGTGTCGGGCGGACGGGTCAAAAACCATTACCCCAAGGCCCTGCGGCTGCTGTAAATCGGCCTGAAAAGCCGGTTTTCCAACACGAACAAGAGAAAAACACGCCCGGAGCCCTTGAATGGGATTCGTGATTGTGCTACAATAATAGAGTTAGATTTTGTGTGCTGCCACAAGCGGGCGACCACAGCCCGTCTGCCCGCAGGCGGAGATTTCGATAAAACTTTAGGAGGTTCCCATGTCTGGACATAGCAAATGGAACAACATTAAGCGCAAGAAGGAAAAGACCGATGGTGCAAGAGCAAAGGTCTTTACCAAGATCGGCCGCGAGATCAGCGTTGCCGTCCGTGACGGCGGCCCCAACCCGGCTTCCAACAGCAAGCTGGCAGACCTGATCGCCAAGGCAAAGCGCATGAGCGTGCCCAACGATAACATCCAGCGCATCATCAAGAAGGCTGAGGGCGGTGACAAGACCGAGTTCGAGGCCATCACCTACGAGGGCTACGGCCCCGGCGGCGTTGCTGTCATGGTCGAGACCCTGACCGACAACCGCAACCGTACCGCTGCCGACCTGCGCCACTACTTCGACAAGAACGGCGGCAATCTGGGCGCTATGGGCTGTGTGGCCTTCCTGTTCAGCCAGAAGGGTGTCATTGACATCTCTCTGGAGGATAAGGATGCCGATGAGGCCATGATGGATGCTCTGGATGCCGGTGCCGAAGATTTTGATGCAGGCGAAGAGGCTGCTGAGATCACCACCGATCCCGAGAACTACTCCGCTGTGGTCAAGGCCATGGAAGAGAAGGGCTACGAGATCCTGAGCGACGACCTGGCCATGGTCCCCATGACCACCACCCGCCTGACCGACCCCGATCAGCTCAAGGCAATGGGCAAGCTGCTGGATGCCCTGGAGGACAACGACGATGTCCAGAACGTCTGGCACAGCCTCGAGAACGAAGAGGATCTGCCGGAATAAGGTGTATCTGCGCCTGCTGACTCTGTAATAGAAAACCAAAGCGCTGCCCCCTGTGAAAAAACTCAGAGGGCGGCGCTTTTTTGCTTTGCGGATTGCGCGGCGGGGGCAAATATGGTAAAATGATTTGAAACAGACCACGATGAAACGAGGTGGCGCACATGGAAGCAAAACGCATCTGCCCGTACTGCATGGGCGAGCTGGAGAGCCGGGTGTCGGTGTGCCCGCACTGCGGCGGGGTACTGGCCGGGCGCAACCCGGCGGGCAGCCTGCCGGTGGGCACGCTGTTGGCCGGGCGGTATACCGTGGGCGAGATGCAGAGCATCGACGGCGAGGGCATCCTGTACCGGGGCGTGGAGAACGTCGGGCGGTTCCGGGTGACCATCAAGGAGTATATGCCCCTGACGCTGTCGGCGGAGCGGGGCACGGATGCGCTGCTCCGGCCCAAGCTGGGCAGCGAGGTGCTGTTCAAGACCACCCGGATGGACTTTGCCGATCTCTACCGCTCCATCCAGCGCATCACCCCCGCAAACGGTCTGGAGGCTGTGCTGGACGTGTTCGAGGAGAACAACACCGTCTACGCTGTGATGGAGAATCCCGGCGGCATCCCGCTGCAGCAGTGGCTGGATGAGCGCCCCAGCCCGGTTTCGGCTGAGACGGCCCGCAATATGCTGCAGCCTGTGTTTGACGGCGTGGCGGCCATGCATCAGGTGGGGCTGGTGCACCGGGGCATCTGCCCGGAAAATATCCGGGTGCTGGAAAACGGCCGGGCACGCCTGACGGGCTACGCCACCGTGGGGCTGCGCACGGCGGGCAGCGGCCTGCACGAGCAGCTGTACGAGGGCTACTCGGCACCGGAGCAGTATTCCACCACCGAATTCGAGGGCCGTTACACCGACGAATACAGCCTTGCCGCCGTGGTCTACCGGATGGTCTGCGGGCAGAGCCCTGTTCCTGCGGCACAGCGGCTGGTGTCGGACTCCAACCCCCGCGCCCGCACGCTGGAACGGACGGTGCCGGAGTATGTTTCGGATGTGCTTTGGATGGGCCTGCAGCTCGGGCCTGCCGAGCGCATCCAGACCGTGCCCCAGCTGTTCCGGGCACTGAGCAGTCAGGAGTATACCACGGAGCTCACCCAGACTCTGCAGCAGGCCGCGCCGCGCCCTCAGTCCACCGAGGAAGAGGAGCGGAAAAAGCATATACTCAGCCTGCGCAACCTGCTGGCGGCCATCCTGATCCTGCTGGCCATCCTGACATTGCTCATCGTGTGGGGGCTGGTAAATCAGGGGCTGCACACCGCAAAGCCTGCGGAATCCACCCCGGCCTCCGAACCGGCCAGCTCGCTGGTGACAGAGCCGGTGAATCTGGCCCCTGACTTTGTGGGGATGGACTACGATTCGCAGGTGCGCAACAACAACAGCTATGCCGGGGATTACCTGTTCTATGTGACCATGGAATACAGTGATACTGTGGAAAAGGGCACGATCATCCGTCAGACCCCCGAAGCTGGAGAGGTCATCGAAGAGGGCAGCACCATCGATCTGGTGGTCAGCCGCGGCCCGCAGATGGTGGAGATGCCCAACGTGGCAGGCTTTACCCGGGATGGCGCGGAGCAGCAACTGGCGCAGGTGGGGCTGAATGCGAGCTTCTATCCCATTTATAACGATGGCTCCTATGTTTCAGGCTGTGTGGCCTATTGCAGCGAGGAACCCGGTGCCATGGTGGAGGTCGGCTCGACCATCATCGTCTATATGGCGGCAGAGGTCGAGGCCGAGGTGCCCGCCACCCCGCCCGAGACCACGACTCCTTCCGCCGGTACCACACCGTCTGCCGCGCAGACGGAGCCGCCGACCGGTGGGGCCGGCACCGAATACGATACGGATTGACGCAAAGCGGCCTGCCGGAGAGGGCAGGCCGTTTTTTGATGAGAACGCTTGAAGAAAATGAATGATTCTGATAGAATTATATTAGAATCATTTAGGGGGTGCGCATTATGATCATTAAGTCGTCTACGGCGCTTCGCAATGACTACGGTTCCATTTCAAATCTGGCGCACGGAGCGGGCGAGCCGATCTACATTACAAAAAATGGAGAGGGTGACCTTGTTGTGATGAGCATTGAAGCATTTGAACAGCGGGAAGAGGCGTTGAAACTCCGGGCAAAGCTGGAAGCAGCGGAACAGGGAAGGCTTGCTGGTGCTCCGGCTTACACGCTGGAGGATTCCAGAAAACGGCTGGAGGAGATCTATCGTCGTGGCTAAGATCGAAATTCTGGAGTCGGCACAGCGGGAACTGGAAGCAATCGCAGAGCTTCACATGAATCTGGTAGGGCCGAATTCTGCCCGAAAAATCACGGATCGGATCTTGGATTCTCTTTCGCGGTTGGAACGTTTCCCGCTGTCGGGTTCGCTTCCAAGAGATGCCGAACTGCTGAAAAGCGGCTATCGCTATGTGATCGCCGGGCAGTATCTCTGCGTCTATCGGCTGATTGTGGATACTGTGTTCGTCTACCATATCGTGCATGGTGCAAGTAATTACCCGGTTTTGTTCAAACGGCTGCTGCAAGAAGAATTGAAGAGAGAAGATTGACGCAAAGCGGCCTGCCGGAGAGTGCAGAGCGCTGTTGCTGTTTCTGTGTGGGTTTGTCATTTGCAAGTGGCTTGACAGATGGTTCAAGGCCGGTAAGCACTAACCCCCAGCAAAGCAGGAAGCCCCGTCGGTATAGGCACTACCGATGGGGCTTCTTGCTGCTTGGTGATACCATGGATACGCACCAATTTACATTCGCGACCTTATTATGTGCTGCACAGGTGCAAAAGTCACACCGCCTTCCTCAGGACGAAATGCAGGCTGAAAGGCCATTTTACTGGATATTCGACAATTTGCCTTAAAACATTGCCAAATGCTCCAAAATTTGTTACAATGGTGCTGATGATTTGCCCACCGTGGACAAAAAAGCAACGGATGCGTCCGGCTTTCCTGCCGGGGCAGATCTGCGGAACATATTTTTATAAGGGGGCTTTTGCAGATGAAAAAACAATTGATTAGTATGGCACTGGCAGTCAGTATGGCAGTCAGCATAATGCCTGCACCCGCTCTGGCAACAGTAGGGGGGGGGGGGGTACAACCCTGGGAGATGATGCGATAACGCTGTCGGACGCAACGGGCGGCACTTCGAGCGGTACAGCTACACCGGTTCCAGATTTGACGGGGCTGAGAGATGCTGCTAGAGACGGCGGAAATGTCCAATTGAGCGGCAATATTACGTTAACAGGCACTCTCTCTATCAATAATAAAAACCTGAGCATTGATCTGAACGGCCACACCATTACAGCGGCAAATAACCAGAGAGCGTTTAACATCAATGGCGGAACGCTGGAAATCAAGGATAGTGTGGGCAACGGTATCATTCAGGGCAATGGTACGGTAACAGGTTCCGGCGGAGCAATCTATATGGAAGGCTCCGGCAGTGCCCTGACGATCAGTGGCGGCACCATTCAGGGCTTTACCGCAAGCACAAGCGGTGGCGGTGTGTACATGAGGGATGGCACCTTCAACATGACCGGAGGCGCAATTGAAAATTGTACAGCATCAGAAGGTGCAGGCGTAAAAATGTATCCTGACTCTGGGAACACCTGTACTTTTACCATGAGCGACTCGGCTGAAATCAAAAATTGCAGCAATGATGGTGTTTCGATTGCTTGGAGTGGAACGTCCAAGTTCACAATGAGTGGAGGAACCATCGACAACAACAAAGGATATGGTTTATGGACTTCCGCTCGTAGCAATACAGAAATCTTACTGAGTGGCGGCACCATTACAAACAGTGAACGCTATGATATGGTCATTCATACTGGTGTTCAGCTGCATGTAAATAATGCTACCGTCAGCGGAAAAATCCAAAACCGTGGAACGATTATCGGAACGGGGAATGCTGAGTTTACCGGAACAGTCGTAAATGAGTCCGCGGGAATGATTAAAAGCGGAAAATTCAAAAGAATTGAAGATGCTTCCACTGCTGGTGTATGCAATGAGGTAGAATATGAGGCGTATGTCAAACTGATTGGCTACAGTTGGCCGGATGAATCAACCTTAAAAGCGATTCAAGACAAAGCGCATGGGAATGCTCAGCTCAAATTCCTGAGCTATGTGACACCGTACGGCATACCACCGTACGCCATGGATAATACATTGACCATCCCCGAAGGCGTTACAGTTACTGTTGATCTGACGGGCAAGCAGGTTGCTGGAGAAAACGCCGAAAAGAAAATCATCAATTATGGTAATCTGACATTGATTGACAGTGGTACGGGTGGTACCCTGAACATTCCCATTGAAAACGACGGAACCCTGAACGCCAACGGCGGTACCGTAACTGGTGAAGTGACCAATAAGGGCACAATCACAACGACCGGAGAAAAGGCGACTCAATTCTCTGGAGGCGTGACAAACGAGAGCGATGGTAAAATTGAGAATGGTACGTTTTCCGGCGAAGTGACCAATAATGGCGCAATTAACGATGGTACGTTTTCCGGCAAGGTGACAAACAACGGAACCATTAGCAACGGCAACTTTACCGGTGCTGTGATCAATGAGAAAACCGGTGTGATCTCCGGCGGCAAGTTTGACGAAAACAAGCTGACCAACAACGGCGGCACCCTGCCCCCGAAGCCGGGCGACAACAAGCCGGATGACACCAACAAGGACAATGACAAGAAGGAAGATACCGAACCGGTTGCTCCTGTTGTCAAGCGGTACGACCTGACCGTCAAGAACGCCGAAGTGACCGTGAAGGATGCTGACGGCAAGGCAGTGGAATTTACCAAGGCCGAGGATGGCACCCTGACGGCTAAAGTTCCCGAAAATGCCGAAGTGACGGTGAAATACACCGCCCCCACCGATGCGATTGTGTTTGACCTGTGGAGCATTAACAGTGATGCGAAGCTGGATGTGAACGTCAAGGAGAACCCCCTGACCTTCAGGATGCCTGCACAGGCTGTGACCATCGAGGCCATGACGCAGGATGCCACCATTGAAAGCGAAGGTCCCGGCGTGCTGGGTACCGCTGCCATGATCGGTGTTGCCGGTGCCGGTACGGCTGTGCTGGGTTATACCGGTTACATGATCGGCACGGAACTGTACCTGAACACTGTCCTGCCTGCCGGTGCAGCTATCCCCCAGAACACCACCGAACTGGCAAAACTCCTCTGGACCGAAGCTGGCAAACCCGCCCCTGCCGCTGTGATGGCTGAGGATGCCACCGACGAGCAGAAGGCTCTGACTTGGGCTGTTGAAAGCCAGCTCATCTCCGCCGATAAGCCCGCAGACGCTTCTGTGGGCCGGTGGGAAGTGATCCGGGGGTGGAATAGGGTGAAAGAGATGAAGTGATTCTTCGTACAACCTCTCAGTCGCCTGCGGCGACAGCTCCCCTACTAGGGGAGTTGGCAAAGCTGTTAGGCTTTGACTGAGAGGGCAAGGCAACTGCCCGGAGAGGGTTCGCCCGCTCCCCTTCACGAAGAGAGAAACCCCAAGAAAATAACGCAGAAAGCCCCATCGGTACGAAAAATACCGATGGGGCTTTCCGCTTGTTTAGGATAGGAAAGAGAATGGTTCAGTAATGGCCGGGATGCGGGCTTACAGGTTGGTGTAGCCCATGAGGTAGCGGTCTACCTCGGCGGCGCAGTCGCGGCCCTCGCGCAGGCCCCAGACCACAAGGCTCTGGCCCCGGCGCATATCGCCGCAGGCGAACACCTTGTCCACGTTGGTGCGGAAGTGGTCGGTGTCCACGCAGCCGCGGCCAGTCAGGCTGACACCGAAGGCATCGGCCACATAGCTCTCACAGCCCACGAAACCGGCGGCAATGAAGGCCAGCTCACAGTTGTAGGTGAACTCCTCGCCGGTGGGCACCATGTTGGTGCGGCCGGTCTCGGGGTCACGCTCGGGCTTGAGATAGGAGATGATGGCAGCGGTCAGGTTGCCTGCATCGTCCTTGAGGAATTCTTTGACCGTGGTCTGGTAGACACGGGGGTCCTTGCCGAACTTTGCCATGCACTCGGTCTGGCCGTAGTCCACCTTGAGCACCCGGGGCCACTCGGGCCAGGGGTTGCTGGCGGCACGCTCCTTGGGGGGCTGCGGCATCATTTCCAGCGCCACCAGATCAGTGCAGCCCTGCCGCAGGGCCGTGCCCTGGCAGTCGTTGCCGGTGTCGCCGCCGCCGATGACCAGAACGTTCTTGCCCTTGGCATCAATGGCCCTGCCGTCGGCAAATTTGCTGTCCAGCAGGCTCTTTGTCACGCTGGTGAGGTAATCCACGGCAAAGTGCACGCCGTTGGCATCCCGGCCCGGAACGTTCAGGTCACGGGCCTTTTTGGCACCACAGCAGAGCACCACGGCATCGTATCTGTTCAGGATGCTCTCGGCATCCACGGCACCGCCCACATCCATGCTGGTGCGGAACTCCACGCCCTCGGCCTGCATGATCCTGATGCGGCGCTCGATGACGGATTTGTCCAGCTTCATGTTGGGGATGCCGTACATCAGCAGGCCGCCCACGCGGTCGGCGCGCTCAAACACGGTGACGGCGTGGCCCCGGATGTTCAGGTACTCGGCCACCGAAAGACCGGCCGGGCCGCTGCCGATGACGGCCACGCTCTTGCCGGTGCGGGCCGGGGGAGGGGCGGCGTGGAGCCAGCCCTTGGCGTAGCCCGTTTCCACGATGGCGTGCTCGTTCTCGCGCACGGTCACGCTGCTGCCGGTCACGTCACCGCAGGTGCAGGCGGCCTCGCACAGGGCGGGGCAGACCCGGCTGGTGAACTCCGGGAAGCGGTTGGTGGCGCGCAGGCGGTGGAGTGCCAGCTCCCACTTGCCCTGATAGACCAGGTCGTTCCACTCGGGGATCAGGTTGTTCAGCGGACAGCCCGATGCCATGCCGCCGATCATCATGCCGGCCTGGCAGAAGGGCACGCCGCAGTCCATGCAGCGGGCGGCCTGGGTCTGCTGCTCCTCGCGGGAGAGCCAGACGTGAAACTCGTTGAAATTTTCAATGCGCTCCAGCGGCGGGACATCCGTGCTGGTCTTGCGCGTGTAATCCATAAATCCAGTGATCTTGCCCATGATCCAGCCCTCCTTACTTTTTCTTCTGCACAGCGTAGAATGCTTCGATCTGTGCCTGTTCGCCGTCCAGGCCGCGCTCCTCCATGGAAGCGATGACCCGGAGCATCCGGTCGTAATCGTAGGGGAGGACTTTCTTGAACTTGGGCAGGTACTCGCTGAAGTTGTCCAGGATCTCCTTGCCGCGGGGGGAGCCGGTGGCTTCCACATGCTCACGGATGAGCTCCTTCAGGGCAGCAACATCGTACTTGTGCTCCACAGGCTCCAGGCTCACGGTCTCCTTGTTGACCCGCTGGTAGAAATCCCAGTTCTCGTCCAGAACGTAGGCCACGCCGCCGGTCATACCGGCTGCGAAGTTCTTGCCGGTCTGGCCCAGGACCACGACAGTGCCGCCGGTCATATACTCACAGCCGTGGTCACCCACGCCCTCGACAACGGCGGTCGCGCCGCTGTTGCGGACGCAGAAGCGCTCACCGGCCACGCCGGAGACGAAGGCCTTGCCGCTGGTGGCACCGTAAAGGGCCACATTGCCGGTGATGATGTTTTCCTCAGGCTTGTAGCCGATGCCCTCGGGCGGGCGGACGATGATCTTGCCGCCGGACAGGCCCTTGCCCATATAGTCGTTGCAGTCGCCGGTCAGGCTGAGGGTCAGGCCCTTGGGGATGAACGCGCCAAAGCTCTGGCCGCCTGCGCCGATGCACTCGGCGGTGTAGACATCGTCGGGCAGGGAGCTGCCGTACTTGCGGGTGATCTCGCTGCCAAAGATGGCACCCAGGGCGCGGTCGGTGTTGGAGACCTCCAGCCGGACACTCTGGGGTGCCTTGCTGCCCAGCTTGAACTTCTTCATCAGCACCTTCATGTCGAGGGTGTTCTCAAGGTGGAAGTCATAGGTGTCGGCAGGCACAAAGTGGACGTTGCTGTTTGCAATGGCCGGGTTATGCAGGATGCAGTCCAGATTCATCTTGGCGGCACGGCTGCCGGCAGCGCTGGGCTTGACATGGAGCAGGTCGGTGCGGCCCACCAGCTCGTCGATGGTGCGCACGCCCAGCTTGGCCATGTACTCCCGCAGCTCCTGCGCCACAAAGGTCAGGTAGTTGATGATATACTCGGGCTTGCCCTTGAACCGCTTGCGCAGCTCGGGGTTCTGGGTGCAGATGCCCATGGGGCAGGTGTCCAGGTTGCAGACACGCATCATCACGCAGCCTTCGCACATCAGCAGGGAGGTGCCGAAGCCGAACTCCTCAGCGCCCAGCATACAGCTGATGGCAACATCGCGGCCGGAGAGCAGCTTGGAATCGCTCTCAATGCGGACGCGGCTGCGCAGGCCGTTCAGGATCAGGGTCTGGTGGGTCTCAGCGATGCCCAGCTCCCAGGGCAGGCCCGCATTTTTGATGGAGGTGCGGGGGGCTGCACCGGTGCCGCCGTCGTAACCGGAGACAAGGATGACCTGCGCGCCGCCCTTGGCAACACCGGCGGCAATGGTGCCGACACCGGCCTCGCTGACCAGCTTCACGTTGATGTTGGCGTGGCGGTTGGCGTTCTTCAGGTCATAGATCAGCTCGGCCAGATCCTCGATGGAGTAGATGTCGTGGTGGGGCGGGGGAGAGATCAGGCCCACGCCGGTGGTACTGTGGCGGGTCTTGGCGATCCAGGGGTAGACCTTGGCACCGGGCAGGTTGCCGCCCTCGCCGGGCTTTGCGCCCTGTGCCAGCTTGATCTGGATCTCCTCGGCGGAGACCAGATATTTGCTGGTCACACCGAAGCGGGCCGAGGCTACCTGCTTGATCTTGGAATTGCTCTCGCTCTGGTAGCGCTCCTCGGGCTCACCGCCCTCGCCGGTGTTGCTCCGGCCGCCCAGACGATTCAGGGCGATGGCGATGGTCTCGTGGGCCTCGCTGCTCAGGGCACCGTAGCTCATGGCAGCGGCTTTGAACCGCTTGACGATGGAGCTGACAGGCTCCACCTCCTCAAGGGGGATGCCGCCGTTGGGGTCATAGCTGAAGTCCAGCAGGCTGCGCAGGTGCACGCCCTCGGCACCCATGTTGTCCACGGTGCGGGTGAAATCTTTGAAGGCCTTGTAGTCGCCCGTGAAGCAGGCTTTCTGGAACAGATGGATGGTCTGCGGGGTGAAGAGGTGCTCTTCCTTGCCACTGCGGAACTTGTGGGCACCGCCGTCGGCCAGCTCCATGTTGATATCCAGACCCAGCGGGTCAAAGGCGGCGTTGTGGGCAGCTTCCACATCCGCCTGAATGTCCTCCAGACCGATGCCGCCCACACGGCTGACCGTGCCAGTGAAGTACTTGTCGATGACATCCTTAGAGATGCCGACCGCCTCAAAGATCTGGCTGCTCTGGTAGCTCTGGATGGTGGAGATGCCCATCTTGGAGGCGATCTTCACGATGCCGTTGAGGATGGCGTTGTTGTAGTCCTCCACGGCGGCGTAGTAATCTTTATCCAGCAGACCCTGATCAATGAGCTGGCCGATGGTCTCGTGGGCCAGATAGGGGTTGACGGCGCAGGCACCGTAGCCCAGCAGGGTGGCAAAGTGATGCACCTCGCGGGGCTCGGCGCTCTCCAGAATGAGGGCCAGCGCGGTGCTCTTCTTGGTGCGGATGAGGTACTGGGACACCGCCGACACGGCCAGCAGGCTGGGGATGGTGACATGGTACTCGTCCACGTCGCGGTCGGACAGGATGATGATGTTGGCACCGTCCTTATAGGCGCGGTCCACTTCCAGGAACACCCGGTCGATGGCCTTTTCCAGGCTGGTGTTCTTGTAGTAGTTGATGGACACCGTGGCCACCTTGAAGCCCGGCACGTTCATGTACTTGATCTTGAGCAGGTCGGTGCTGGTCAGGATGGGGTTGTGCACCTTGAGCACCTTGCAGTTCTCGGGCTTGTCCTCCAGCAGGTTGCCGTGGGCACCCACATAGACGCTGGTGGAGGTGACCACCTTCTCACGGATGGCATCGATGGGCGGGTTGGTGACCTGTGCGAACCGCTGCTTGAAGTAGTTGAACAGCGGGGGGTGCTGGTCACTCAGGACAGCCAGCGGGGTGTCGGTGCCCATGGCTCCGGAAGGCTCGGCACCGGCCCGGGCCATGGGCAGGATCAGCTCCTTGATTTCCTCGTATTTGTAGCCAAAGACCTTCTGCAGGCGGGTCAGCTCCTCGCCGGTGTAGCTGGGGACCTTGATGTTGGGAATCTTCAGGTCCTTCAGCCGGACCAGATTCCGGTCGATCCACTCGCCGTAGGGCTCGCGGCTGGCGTAGTATTCCTTCAGCTTCTCGTCATCCACGACCTCGCCCTTGACGGTATCCACCAGCAGCATCTTGCCGGGGCGCAGGCGGTCTTTCATCAGGATGTTGTCGGGTGCGCAGGGCAGCACGCCCACCTCGGAGGACAGGATCATCCGGCCGTCCTTGGTGATATAGTAGCGGCTGGGGCGCAGACCGTTGCGGTCCAGCACCGCGCCCACCACGTCGCCGTCGGAGAAGAGGATGGCGGCGGGGCCGTCCCAGGGCTCCAGCATGGTGGCGTAATACTGGTAGAAATCGCGCTTTTTCTGGCTGATGTTCTTGTTGTTCTCCCAGGGCTCGGGGATGGTGATCATCACCGCCAGAGGCAGGTCCATGCCGTTCATCACCATGAACTCCAGCGCGTTGTCCAGCATGGCGGAGTCCGAGCCGGAGGTGTTGATGATGGGCAGGATCTTGTTCATGTCGTCCTGCAGGATGGGGCTGGAGATGCTCTCCTCCCGGGCCAGCATGGCGTCCGTGTTGCCCTTGATGGTGTTGATCTCGCCGTTGTGCAGGATGAACCGGTTGGGGTGTGCACGCATCCAGCTGGGGTTGGTGTTGGTGGAGAAGCGGCTGTGCACCATGCCGATGGCGGACTCGTAGTCGGGGTCCTGCAGGTCGGCGTAGAACAGGCGCAGGTCGTGCACCAGGAACATGCCCTTGTAGACGATGGTGCGGCTGGACAGGCTGGGCACATAGGTGCCGTTGCTGGCCTGCTCGAACACCCGGCGGATGATGTAGAGCCTGCGGTCAAAATCAATGCCCTTGCTCACACGGGCAGGCTTTTTGATGAAGCACTGCCAGATGGAGGGCATGCAGTCCCGGGCCTTCTGGCCCACGGCATCGGGGTCTACCGGCACCCTGCGCCATGCCAGAAACTCAAGCCCCTCCTTGCGGGTGACCAGCTCAAACAGCTTCATGGCCTGTGCCCGCAGGTGCTCGTTCTGGGGGAAGAAGAACATGCCGACACCGTATTCCCGCTCGTTGCCCAGGCTGATGTTCAGCTCATCGGCCACCTTGGAGAAGAACTTGTGGCTGATCTGCAGCATGATGCCCACGCCGTCGCCGGTCTTGCCCTCGGCATCCTTACCGGCGCGGTGCTCCAGACGCTCCACGATGCTCAGGGCATCGCTGACCGTCTGATGGCTCTTGCGGCCCTTGATGTCCACCACAGCGCCGATGCCGCAGGCATCGTGCTCGAACTGAGGGTCATACAGGCCAAGAGGCGTGGCGTTTTCCGTAAATTGATCCATTGCCTTTCCCATCCTTATCTCTCAAAATATCCTCTGGGCCGCGGCACGATCCGCAGCCTCTTGCACAGAAAACAAAAAAGCGCCCCAGAAGGGTAGACTTCACCCTTCTGGAACGCCTTTGTTCCGTTAGCTTTATTATAATGATTCGTGAAGATTGTTCAAGTGGGAGGTGCGACAAACTTTGGTACACCAAAGCCCGAACTTCTTGTGCGCTTTGATGATGAGATGAAACGGATTCATCCTTCGCCCAAAATCGCTTTCAGGTCCTGCTCCGGTGTCGTGACGGCCATCAGATTGTACTTTTCCTGCAAAACGCGCACCACGCCCGGCGAGAGGAAGGCGGGCAGGGTAGGGCCGAGCCGGATGTTCTGGATGCCCAGCGCCAGCAGTGCGATGAGGATGCAGACGGCCTTCTGCTCGAACCAGCAGAGCACCAGCGAGAGCGGCAGGTCGTTGACGCTGCACTGGAACGCATCGGCCAGCGCCAGCGCGATCTGAATGGCGCTGTATGCGTCGTTGCACTGGCCCACATCGAGGATGCGGGGCAGGCCCGCCACTGTGCCGAGATCCAGGTCGTTCAGGCGGAATTTGCCGCAGGCCAGCGTCAGGATCACGGTGTCGGGCGGGGTGAGCTTGGCGAACTCGGTGTAGTAGCGGCGGGAAGGCCGGGTGCCGTCACAGCCGCCCACCAGGAAGAAATGGCGGATCTGCCCGCTTTTCACGGCCGCAACGATCTCATTGGCGTGGGAGAGCACAGCGCTCCGCGCAAAGCCGGTCACGACGCTGCGCCCGCCGTTGATGCCGGGCATGGCGGTGTCTTCCGGGTAGCCCCCTAGTTCCAGTGCTTTGGCAATGACGGGGGAGAAATCCCGCTCTGGCCCGATGTGCGGGACGCCGGGATAGGACACCACCGAGGTGGTGAACACCCGGTCGGCGTAGCTCTCCCGCAGGGGCATGATGCAGTTGGTGGTGAAGAGGATCGGGGCCGGGATGTCCTCAAACTCCCGCTGCTGGTTCTGCCAGGCTGTGCCGAAGTTGCCCTTCAGATGCGGGTACTTCTGCTTCAGCTCCGGGTAGCCGTGGGCGGGGAGCATTTCCGAGTGGGTGTAGACGTGGATGCCTTTGCCCGCCGTCTGCTCCAGCAGGCACTTCATGTCGTAGAGGTCGTGGCCGGAAATGACGATGAACGGCCCTTTCTCGATGACGAGCGGCACCTCCACCGGCTCCGGCTGGCCGAAGGCCCCGGTGTTAGCGGCGTCCAGCAGCTCCATGCAGCAGTAGCTGGCCTTGCCGGTCTTCTGCACCAGTGCCCAAAGTGCGTCGATGGAGCATTCGCTGCCAACGGCCTGCAATGCTTCGCAGAAGAAGCGGTCCAGCTCCGGGTCGATGCGGCCCAGCACCCGCGCATGGTAATTGTACGCTGCCATGCCGCGCAGGCTGAACAGGACGAACGATTTCAGACTGCGGATGTCCTCGTTTGGCTCGTGCCAGAGGTTTGCCATGTCGTAGTCGAACCCGATGCCGGGGCAGGCCGCATGGATGCTCTCGGTCAGCTGGTCCACGGTCTGCGGGTCGAAGTTCACGTTGGTGATGGTGGTGAACAGCCCTTCCATCAGCAGAAGTGCCTGTTCCGGGGCGGGGGCCCGCCCCTCGCCGATGAGCTGGCCGGCGTAGGAGATGAGTGCGCCGGTCAGGCGGTCCTGCGCCGCTGCCGTGTCCGCGCTTTTGCCGCAGACACCGGCCTTACCGGTACAGGCAGTGCAGTGCGCCGCCTGCTCGCATTGAAAACAAAACATCTGTTCGTCCATTTCAGAACCCTCTCTTCGCTTGATGTGGTCAGTATGGACGGGTTGGCGGGGCTTTATACAGGCCGCACGAGGGGCGTTTTCTCGGCGAGTATCCGAGGTGGGGCCCCGCTTGCGGGGCGGGCATGGAATGTCCGTTGACCCGCCGGGAAAAGCTCCCGGAGATGCGGCCAGCGAATAGATACAAAAAGAGCCGCGCTCTTGCGAACGCAGCTCTTGAAAATGCTTTGGAACAATTAGTAGGTGATGCCCTGTGCCATCATGGCGGTGGCCACCTTCAGGAAACCGGCGCAGTTTGCACCGACCATCAGGTTGCCCTCGGAACCAGCAGCAACGGATGCATCGTAGGAAGCGTGGAAGATGCCCTCCATGATGCCCTTCAGCTTGGCATCCACTTCCTCAAAGCTCCAGCTCAGGCGCTCGGAGTTCTGGCTCATCTCCAGGCCGGAGGTGGCCACGCCGCCGGCGTTGGCTGCCTTTGCGGGTCCGTACAGGACACCGTTGGACAGGTAGACCTCGATGGCCTCGGGCGTGCTGGGCATGTTTGCGCCCTCGCAGACAACGGTGCAGCCGTTCTTGACCAGAGCCTCAGCGGACTCCTTGTTGATCTCGTTCTGGGTTGCGCAGGGCAGGGCGATGTCGCAGGGGACAGTCCAGACCTTGGAGCAGTCGGCAACGTAGGTTACACCGGCGTGGGTCTCGGCATACTCCTTGATGCGGCCGCGGCGGACTTCCTTCAGCTCCTTGACGTAAGCCAGATCAATGCCGTTGGGGTCGTAGACGTAGCCGTTGGAATCGGACATGGTAACGACCTTTGCGCCCAGAGCCTGGGCCTTCTGGCAGGCATAGATGGCAACATTGCCGGAGCCGGAGATGACCACGGTCTTGCCCTCAAAGCTGTCGTTGCGCATACACTTCAGAGCCTCGGCGGTGAAGTAGCACAGGCCGTAGCCGGTGGCCTCGGTACGGGCCAGAGAGCCGC
>ERZ1673696.1438-NODE-1438-length-19783-cov-5.931569_pt1 | contig 19783 bp, 20 predicted proteins | sample MGYA00580226_ERZ1673696 | MGnify/ENA primary metagenome ERZ1673696 (study PRJEB41218, sample SAMN15661743) | gut metagenome | host: Homo sapiens | place: Canada: London | collected 2015-08-20/2019-03-30 | study: EMG produced TPA metagenomics assembly of... | reverse complement strand
TTACTTAATGCCCGCAGGAGAATTTGAGCAAATAGAGATGTATTATGATGTTATGGCAGTTTTGTCTAAGGAGGAGGGAAGCTTTCGGGAAGTATACTGGAATGCAGCAAAGAAAAAAAGAGAGTTGAATGAACAAATAAAAAGTATGGGAGGATTTAATAATCGGTATACCTCAGAAGATTTTTTCACCATTTATGTATTTAGTAAAGTAACAGTAGAGGGGATAGAGTATATTATAGAAAGAGGCTTCAATGGGCCTAAAGCTATAGAATACAGAGAAAGTGTGGAAGATCCGCTTACAGAAGAAGAAATATTATATCCTCGATTGGTGTTTATTTATTGGGAACAGGACGGTGCATGGATAAAGCTGTATGCAAATAAAAATAAACAAATAACAGATGATGCGGAACTGGTAAGCCATTACGGCAAACTGCAAAAGGTATATTACAATACTAATGATGCGGCGCAAGGCGCATAAAAGAGAGAAAAAACAGCGGCGAAAGCCGCTGTTTTTCCTGCTGTCTGTGTTTTTTTTGAAGGATAAAAAAATTTTTTAAAAAATGTGACTTAGTCATAGTTAGAAGGCCGTTTTATGTGTACAATACTATTATAAGCAGCGGCGGAATCGCCGGGCAGTAAAAATGCATAAAAGGAGAAAGATAAAATGGCGGAATTGAAAATTACAAAAAACAATTTTGAAGCAGAGGTTTTAAAGTCCGATGTTCCCGTTCTGTTGGATTTTTGGGCGTCGTGGTGCGGCCCTTGCCGGATGCTGGCTCCGGTTATAGCGGAGCTTGCGGAAGATTATGCGGGCAAGGTGAAGGTTGGAAAGGTGAATGTGGATGAGGAACCGCAGCTGGCTGCGGCGTTTCAGATTTCCAGCATTCCCACGGTAGTGGTCATGAAAAACGGTAAGCCGGAAAAAATATCGGTTGGATATCAACCGAAAGAAGCGCTGGCATCTATGCTGGGGTAGGAGAACTGTATGGGTGTTTTTGATTTGTTTGCCAAAAGGAATATGGATGAGGGTGTGGAAGAATTTCGCCGTACGCCGCAGGCGGTGCTGCTGGATGTGCGTACGGGAGAGGAATATGCACAGGGCCATATTGAAGGCAGTTATCATCTTTCGCTGGATCAGATTGCATCGGCCGTTGATGCGTTTCCGGATAAAAACACGCCTTTGTTTGTACATTGCCGCAGCGGTGCACGAAGCGGGCAGGCGGTATCGTATTTAAAGCAGATGGGATACCGCAGGGTAAAAAATATCGGCGGAATTTTGGACTATCATGGAAAGGTGGTAAGATAGATGAAAATAGTCATTGTCGGCGGTGTAGCCGGGGGTGCATCAGCCGCGGCAAGACTGCGGCGGTTAGATGAAACGGCGCAGATTCTTATTTTTGAGCGTTCCGGTTTTATTTCTTATGCGAATTGCGGACTGCCATATTACATCGGCGGGGTTATCACAGAAAAAAAGGATTTGACGCTGCAAACTCCCGAGAGTTTTTGGTCGCGTTTTCGGATCGATGCTTTGGTTCATCATGAGGTACTGCGTGTTGACCGGAAAAATAAAACGGTTGCCGTTAAAAATTTGGTTACCGGAAGGATATACGAGGAGTCCTACGATAAGCTGATCCTTTCCCCCGGTGCCAGGCCGATCCGGCCGGAACTTCCCGGTATTGACAGTGAACGGGTATATACTCTGCGTACAGTAGAGGATACGGTAAAGATTCGTGAAAGTGTTGAAAAACAGCAGGTGCGGTCCGCAGTAATCATCGGCGGCGGCTTTATCGGGGTGGAAATGGCGGAAAATTTGCAGCGGCTGGGCATAGAAGTAAGCCTTGTTGAAAAGCTGCCCCAGCTTTTAGGACAGTTTGATGCGGATATGGTGAGCTTTCTTCATGCGCATATCAGGGAAAAAGGCGTTCAGCTGCATCTGGGGCGTTCGGTAGAGCGTTTTTTGGAAGAGGACGGCGGAATTTCGGTGTGTATAGACGGCGGCGAGAAGCTGTTTGCTGATATCGCGATCGCTGCAATCGGCGTTTTGCCTGAAAGTACACTGGCGGCAGAAGCCGGGCTGACGCTGGGAATGAAAAACAGCATTGCTGTGAACGAATATATGCAGACATCGGATCCGGATATTTATGCTGTGGGGGATGCGGCGGAGATTACACATAGGATAACGGGACAAAAAACCGTAATGGCGTTGGCCGGTCCTGCCAATAGGCAGGCGCGGATCGCAGCAGATCATATTTGCGGAATTCAAAGGCCGTATATGGGCGCTGCGGGGACGTCGGTTCTAAAGATATTTGATATGACTGCGGCGTCAGCAGGGTTAAATGAACGTGCGGCCCGGGCAGCGGGAATAGAATATGAAAAGGTGATCCTATCACCGGTATCGCATGCCACATATTATCCCGGCGGTAAAGTGATGACGCTTAAGCTGTTATTTGAAAAAAACGGAAGAATACTCGGCGCGCAGATCGTAGGCTTTGACGGTGTAGATAAGCGCATTGATGTATTGGCTGCGGCAATGCAGGCAAAGCTGAAGGCGACCGATCTATGCGACCTTGATCTTGCTTATGCACCGCCGTATTCTTCTGCAAAGGATCCGGTCAATATGGCGGGCTTTGTGGCGGAAAATGTGCTTTCAGGTAAAGTGAAGCAGTTCTTTTATGAGGAGGCGCTTTCATTGCCGCGTGACGGCAGTGTAACACTTTTAGATACCCGTACCGAGGCAGAGTACAGCCGAGGACATGCGGAAGGCTTCGATATCAATATTCCTGTTGACAGGCTGAGGGAGAGGCTTGAAGAGATCGATAAAACAAAACCGGTATATGTAATGTGCCAGTCAGGGCTGCGCAGTTACATTGCTTGCCGGATTCTGACGCAGAACGGTTTTAACTGTTATAATTTTGCGGGAGGATACCGTGTATATCACAGTATCCGCAGCCAAGAGGCAGAGTCTGCGTCGGCTTATTCTTGCGGAATGGCGCGAAGCCAGGGATAAGCAGAAAGGATTTGTCTTCAATACGGCAGCAAGCAGAGGATAAAAATGCGGTGCAGGAGATCTGCGCCGCATCTTTTTGTAAAGAAAACCCCTGCGATAGCCGCGTGGAAGGAAAGGATTTCAGCGATAGGGAAAATCCTCCGCATGGCGGCGGATTTTTATTATTTTATTTTTTGAATCAGAATGACCCAATCGCTTTTATCAGGTTTTTGCTCCAGATGATAGCTGCGGTGCACATCGGGCGTAAATTTGTGCTTTTGTAAATATTCGTTGGTGCGGGGGTTAAACCACTGGTACGTATATTCGCAGGCGTCCAAATTGTTCAGCATACCGGTCGCATAGTTTTGGTTATAGAAATAGATGACCTCGGTATTGCGTTCGTCGGTAGCGATGGAATAAAAGTTTTCGCCGTCGGCTTTAAAGTAGGCGGGGGAATCAAACCGCGGAATCAGCCGCCACCATTTCAGCTTTTGGAAGAATTCCCGCATGTAATTTACCTGATAGGCTGTTTCAAACTCCACGCTCTTGCTCCAGGGAATCTGCTTATCTTCAGGCGTGATCACCTCGGCGCCGTCGTTGCTTTCTTTATCAATATCGTACCGGCTTTTGTACAGCCAGATATCAATGGCGCCGTAGCCGTAGCCGTATAGACCGTTCAGATAAGCAAACCAGCCTTCGGCACGCGCGCCGAAATGCTTGGTCCAAAGGTGGTCATAGCGGGATTCATAGAGAATGCACACCTTGCCCTGGCCGTTTAACATGCCGTCTTTTGCAAATTCAAAGCTCATGGGCGAACCAAGGCCGGTACTCCACTGGTAGCCGAACCAGTTGTGGCCTTCTACCTCACGGAACGAGGAGGTGGAGGGGCAGGTGCCGTCGCCGCCGGGGCCGGAGTGAATAGAGCAATATTCCATGTGCGCGGTCAGCGGATGCTTATAGGCGTCATTTTTATGCAGTCCCCTGGCAATAATTTTAAAGGGATTATTTTCCTTGGTAAAGCGTTTTTGATCACCGCGGGTAAAGTAGAAGTCATTATCCACTTCCTGCCCCAGCGTCCACAACACGGGGTAGGCTGAATACCGGGCCGCCCAGTAGCGGGCCAGCTTTTCTAAATAGGCCGTATCCTCATAGCGTTCAAACTGAACGAGTTCATGCGGGAATACCAGCTGCGCGTTAGCGTGCACCAGGCCCTTTTCGGCAATGTAGGCAAAGCGGCGGTCCAGGTCCTGAAAGCCCTTGATATCCTCTTCATCCACGCCGTTTCCGATATGGTATTTTGTGCCGATCGGCTCGGACTGATAAACGTTGAAGCCCTGTTCTGCGCGCTTATCCACAATGTATTTAAAGTGGGAATTGGTCTTAAGATCTCCGGCAAATTCGCCGGCTTCGTCAAACTCCTCAACGGCAAAATTCCAGTGGGTATCGCCTAAATAGAAAAAAGGCGTGCCGTCATCATATACAAAATACCGTACATTGGGAATCACTTTGATAAAGCCGTGTTTATAAATTTCCAGCGGACCGCTGTACGCTTCACACTCTACGGTGCCTGAACCTGCAAGTCCGTTATTTTCCGGGTCATCACATTCGGTTTTGTAATTCCATACGCCGGCGGAAGGCAATGCAAAACGAACGCGCCAGGTATCACCGCCATCCCAGAAAGCGGGAATACGCAGTGTTTTTCTGCCGCAGGTAAAACAAACGTCAAGCGTCACGTCCTCGAAGGGGTTTTCATACTTCTTGGTGCTTGTAAACGTCAATTCGTTGGCAAGCCAGGTCTGTACTTTCATTTTAACACCTCAATTTCAGGCCGTTTAGGCCGTTTTCAACTCATTCTATCATATGCCGGGGCAGAAGGCAATACCTAAACTCCGCTTTTTTAGAATAATTTTTATCTTTTACTAAAGACCTGCGTGTCCGGGAAGCGGCAGGATCTTTTGCAGCCTTTGTTCTATGCGGAATTATCCGGCAGGGCAGGCATTGTTTTTGTCCTTGATTTATACTGCTTAGTTTGGTATAATTTAGTTGTTGTACTTTTTGTACGTAAAATAAAAATAAGAAGGAAACTATGCTATGCAGGTACAGTTAAAAAGATATAATGGCGTGCTTAAAATCGAAATTGACGGGCAAATTCTTGAGCCGCTTTCGTTCAAGTCTTTCCGGCCGACGGCAAAAAATATTTCCGATTTTGCAGCCGCGGGCGTAAAGCTGTTCAGTATTTTAACCAGCGGCCTTACCAGCATGCTTCAGGTGCCGTATTCTCTTTACGGTGAAAGCTGGATCGGTCCGCATCAGTTTGATTTTTCAGTAATCGACCGGCAGATCGAGCTTTTCAGGGAAAACGCGCCCGGCTGTTATTTTGCGTTGATGGTACAGCTGGATACGCGCCCCTGGTGGCTGGAGGCGCACCCCGAATGCCCCAATACGTTCACGCATCTTTCCCAAACCGCGGCCAACGCACAGTGGCGGGAGGAAGCGGCGGAATATCTGCAGGCCGTGCTGAAGCATGTAGAGGAAAAGTACGGCGAACTTTTTTATGGCTATTTTATGCTTTGCGGATTTACGACCGAATGGTTCAGCCATTTTGATGAGGAAGCCCCCAATGCCATAAAGGAGGAAGCTTTTAGGGAGTATATGGGGGATCGCAGTGCCGTAGTTCCGACCAAGAGCGAACTGGATGGAGCAGCCGGCAGCGCGTTTGTTTCTGAAGCCTGCCGACAGAATGTGGCGGAGTACCGAAAATTTCATGCCGAGCTGATCGCCGACAGCGTGCTGTATTTTGCCGCCCGCGCCCAGGAAGTTTTGCAGCATAAAAAGCTGCTGGGCGTATACTACGGCTATCTTTTGGAGCTGAACGGTCCGCGTCTGTGGAATGACGGGCACCTGGCGTATGAAAAGGTGTTCACCAGCCCGGATATTGATATGATTTCTTCGCCCTCCTCCTATGATTACCGAAAAATAGATTCTACCAGTGCCTTTATGGTTACCTACGATACGCTGAATTTACATAATAAGCTCTATTATCTGGAGTTTGACCATATTACGCATTTAGCCCCGCCGGATGTGGACGGAATTTTGATTCCCGGGGGCGACAGCAAGTATAAAAATCAAAAGGAAACGCTGGATGTTATGCAGCGCGACTTTATGCTTTGCGCCGCTAAGGGAGCCGCCCTGTGGTGGTTTGATATGTTTGAGGGCTGGTTTTATTCCGAAAAAATGATGGGCAGCATTCGTGCTATGATAAAAATTGCCCAAAAATATGCCGCGCAGCCGCAAAAGAGCGTTAGCGAGGTTCTGGTGATTGCTTCCGGTGAAGCGCTTTACGGCGCAAACAAAAACAGCGAACTGAACACCATGTGCCTGGGCCGCCAGCGTGAGGGGCTTGCCCGGATGGGCGCGCCGTATGATTTGTATTCGATGTGCGATTTGGAAAAAATCAATCTTGAGCAATATAAGCTGGTGATTTTTTTGGATGCCTTTGCGCTTACCGGTCAAAAGCGGCAATATATTCATGAAAAGATAAAGACCGGCGGACGGACGGTTTTGTGGCTGTACGCGCCGGACTACCTTACCGGCGGTCTGCCGGCGATGCAGAGCCTGACGGACATCAATGTTGTGCAGTTTATCGGCCAGGAGGATACGGTAAGCACGCATTTCGGCGCGCTGAAGTATGAGGAATTGCCTGAGCCAAGGTTTTTTATTGAGGATCATGACGCACTGCCCCTGGGTATTTATGAAAATACCGAAAAAGTAGCGCTGGGAATAAAAAAATTCAGCCAATATACCAGCTGCTACAGTGCGGTTGGCAATCTTTCCGGCGGTGTGCTGCGGCATATTGCCGAGGGCGCAGGCGTACATATTTATGCGCACGGAGACGAGCCGGTGTATGTAAACAGCCTGTTTTTGGGCGTTTATTCCCTATCGGATACCGTGCTTACGGTAAAAGAGGATGGCTTGTATCAGGATGTGTTCACCGGCGCAGTGTATGAGGCAAAAGAGAAAACGCTTTGCCTGCCTTACAAGGGAGCGGCTTCCCGCCTGCTGGTGAAAAAAGGAGACGTTTTATGAAAATTACTTGGCTGGGGCAGGCGGGCCTGCTCTTTGAAACGGGCGGCCTGACTATTGTGATAGACCCTTATCTTTCCAACAGCTGCCAACGGCTGAACCCGGATTCCTTCCGCCGCGTGCCGGTAGATGAACGCTTTTTAAAGTTAAAGCCGGATGTGATTATCTGCACCCATAACCATCAGGATCACTACGATGAGGAAACGCTGCAGCATTATCTTACCGGAGAAAAGGCGGTTACCTGTCTGGTAGCGCCCTCCTGCTTTGCGCCCATCCGCAAATACGGCGCCAAGCACAACTATATATGGTTTGCACCGCATACCCGGTGGACGCAAGGAAATGTACGCTTTTTCTCGGTGCGCGCCGTACATTCCGACCCTGAGGCCATCGGCGTGCTGCTGGAGGCGGAAGGTAAAACCTATTATGTTACCGGCGATACGCTGTATAATACCGATATCTTTGCGGATATCCCCCCCAATTTAGAGGCGGTGTTCCTGCCGGTAAATGGAGTGGGCAATAATATGAATTTGTTGGACGCCCTGGATTTTGCCCAAAAGACCGGCGCCAAAAAAGCGGTGCCCCTGCACCGGGGGATGCTGGATGATTTTTGTCTTGCGGAGTTTACCGCGCCCAATGCGGTGATTCCTGAAATTTATAAGGAGATACAGCTATGAAAGTTACCGATATTAAGATTTTTAACGTGGATTGCTTTCGCACCAACTGGGTGTTTGTAAAGGTATATACCGATGAGGAAATTGACGGTGTGGGCGAAGCTACGCTGGAATATAAAGAAAAAGCTCTTGCCGGTGCGGTAGAGCATATTAAGGAATATTTGGTAGGGAAAAATCCTTTAATCATTGAAAAGCACTGGCATGATATCTACCGTGATGCTTATTGGCGCGGCGGTCCGGTGCTGATGTCCGCTCTTTCCGCAGTGGAAATGGCCCTTTGGGATATTTTGGGCAAAACTTTAGGCGTGCCGGTGTATCAGCTTTTGGGCGGTAAGGTCAACGACAAGGTGCGCATTTATGTAAACGGCTGGTTCGCCGGGGCAAAGGAGCCGGAGGAATTCGGCCAAAAGGCGGCCGAGGCGGTCAAGCGCGGGGTAACGGCCATGAAGTGGGACCCTTTCGGTAAAAGTTATATGAATATTTCTTCGGCCGATTTGGATAAAGCGCTGAAATGCGTGGCGGCCGTGCGGGAGGCGGTAGGCGACGGCGTGGACCTTTTAATTGAAGGGCACGGGCGGTTTAATATTCCCACGGGCATAAAAATCGCAAAGGAGCTGGCGCCCTTTAAGCCGATGTTCTTTGAAGAACCCGTTCCGCCGGATAGCCTGGAGGCCTTAAAAGCCGTACATGACCAGTCACCGGTAGCGATTTCTGCGGGAGAGCGGCTGTATACCCGATGGGACTACCGCCGATTCTTTGACAGCATGCCTGCGGATTATATTCAGCCGGATATTTCTCATGCCGGCGGTATTATGGAACTGAAAAAGATCGCCGCTGAGGCCGAGTGCCGATATCTTCCCTTTGCGCCGCATAATCCCTCGGGTCCGGTTGCCAATGCGGCCACGCTTCAGCTGGCAGCTAACTGCCCGAATTTCTGTATTCTGGAGATCATGTACAGTGATGTTGTCTGGCGCAAGGAGGTCACAAATGAGGCGCTGCACTATGAGGACGGCTATATGTTTATTTCGGATAAACCCGGGCTGGGTATTGAAATCCATGAAGAAGAGTGCCTAAAGCACCCGTATCAGCCGCACACTCTGCGGCACTATACCGGCGCGCTTACCGATATTCGGCCGGCGAAGAGTGAGTTTTATTTTTAAAGGAGAACAAAAATGACACGATCGGTTTTTGTAACAGGAGCTACGAACGGTACGGGCTATGCAATTGCCAGCCGCTTTGCAAAAGAGGGCTATGATGTTTTTGTAGGCTCCCGCAGTGAGGAAAATGCGGCGGAAGCGGCAAAGAATTTAGCCGTGGAATATGGTGTTTATACCAAAGGTTACGGAATGAAAGTTTTTGATGAGGCAGACGTTATCCGTATTTTTGAGGATATTCGTGCGCAGGGCTATTTGCTGGATTGCCTGGTGCTGAACGCAGCGAATTTAGGGATTGCCCAGGATACGCTTTCAGTCGATATCGAAGATTTTATGCAGGTGATCCATACCAACATCGGCTGGAACTTTATGCTGGCACGGCAGGCGGCGCTGCAGATGAAGGAAAAAGGCGGCGGTTCCATTGTGTTTATCAATTCCAATACGGCGTATCGGGCCATTCCCTCGCGGGCGGCCTACAGCTGTTCCAAGGGCGGTGTGTTGAGCCTGAGCCGGGCGCTGGCGATTGATTTGGGTAAGTACAATATCCGCAGCAACTGCGTGCTGCCGGGTATGATTAAAACCGAGCGTTGGAAAACCAATTATAACGACTGCAAACATGCGCTTTCCAATTATACGCCGCTGCGGGATATTGCGGAGTTTGAGGATATTGCCAACGCAGCTTGGTATTTCGGCAGCAGTGAATCCCGTAATACCACCGGAGCCGAGCTTGTGGTAGACGGAGGAAATATGGCCCAGCTGACGCCGGAGCTTTATGAACGAAAAGAATAAAAAAGACAGCTGTCACGTCTTTGGACGGGGCAGTTTTTTTTATTCAAAAATTGCGGAAAAAATTTTGAGAAAGAAATATAGAGGAAAAGATCAAAATATTTTTTATTGAAAAACAATAAAAAAATATTGACAAACATAAAATAATTGACTATGATATAAAAAGAATATGAAATGAGCTTCTGAACATAAGGGTTAGGAAAACAAAAAGCGGAGGATTTTTCTATGTTGAAAATTTCAAGTAAAGCATCCATTATACTTTCATTGGTTTTTTCGGCGGTATTCTTTGTTCTTCTTCTGGTGGGGGCGGTCATTATGCCGTCGGTACTGGAATATTTTTTAAACGGCTTGCAGGGAGCGGGAGCAAGTTCTCCGTTCTTCAACAGCACGTTTCTTCTTTTGATGGCTTATGGTGTTCTTGCCGTTGCTTTTTTAGCTGATACTCTGCTGTTTCTTTTACTTTTGCGGATACGTGCCGGCTTGGTTTTTACTTCTCGCAGTGTGTCGCTTATTCGCGGCGTATCCTGGTGCTGTTTTCTCTTAGGCGCTCTTTTTATTATTTTGGCATATCCTTTCCCGGCTGCGCTGGTCGTGACCTTTGCCGCAGTTTTTTTAGGTCTCTGTCTTCGGGTAGTGAAAAATGTGATGGAAGAAGCTGTAGAGATAAAAACAGAAAACGATTTTACGGTATGAACGGTGGGGGAACGGTAACAGCATGATTGTAATCAATTTGGATGTAATGATGGCAAAACGTAAAATGTCCTTGAACGAGCTTTCCGAAAAAGTAGGAATTACGCTGGCAAATCTTTCTATTTTGAAAAACAATAAGGCAAAAGCCATACGTTTTTCTACGCTTGATGCGATTTGCCGGGCGCTTGACTGCCGTGTGGAGGATATTTTGGAATATACAGATACCCAGTAATTATTGTATTTATTGGAGGAAATACTGATGGAACAACAAACTGAAACAATGCAGAATAGGAATTACGAAAACAGAGAGATTCCGGCCCCGGGCGGTCCGGCGGCACCGAAGGTAAGGCAGTTTACAACCCTGGAGAGCGTTTTTGCCTGGCTGTGTCTGCTTGCGGGGTATGTATTTTGTCGAGTTGGTTCGGTAACGCGGCATCCTTTTGGGGGATTTCTATTTGTTCTTGTGCTCTTTGCTGTCTCTGCTGTTATTTTAAAATTAAAAGGGATTCGTTTTACCGTATTGCCTGTTCTTACTGCTGTTTCGGCAGTCATAGTATCAGCGGCTCTTTTTATATGTGGTAATTCAGCTATTCACTTCTGGGCCTATGTTTTTGCGTTGGTGATGTATATAGTTTTTGTATTTACATCTACCGGAAATACTGCTGAAAAAGGATTTTCGGATCTCTGGGCAGCTGATTTTTTTAAAGCAGCATTTATTATGCCGTTTTTTTCCTTTGCGCATATTTTTTCCGCTCTTTTTTCAGGAAGAGCAAAAAAAGGCGGCACATTCCTTTTAAAGTTGCTTCTGGGAATAGTTTTTACCATCATCCCTACTATAGCGGTGCTGGTCCTGCTTTCCTATGATGCGTCTTTCACCGCGCTGCTGAAAAATATTTTTAGTTTTACCTTGTGGGATATTCTTTCTCATATCGGCAGTATGTTTTTAGGCGTTCCGATCGCCATGTATCTTTTCGGACTGTTTATTTCGTGTTGTGATAAAAAATGCTCTGCTATCATGACGGCGAATCAATGCCGCAGTGCGTCACGTAGTATAAAAATAGCGCCCGGCGTAACGGTGGCGGCGGCGGTACTTCCTTTGCTGGGCATTTATCTGCTCTTTTTTATATCCCAATGGCAATATTATATGTCGGGGTTTTCAGGAGTTCTTCCCGAAAATTTCAATTATGCGGAATATGCAAGAGACGGGTTTTTCCAACTGTGTACAGTATCCGTTATCAATTTTGCTGTTATTGCATGTATCAGTCTTTTTATGAGCCGTGAAAGGAAAAAATCCGTTATTTTGCTGCGAACGCTTTCTGTAGTACTTGCCGTATTTACGCTGGTGCTGATTAGTACCGCTGCGGCAAAAATGATTATGTATATTAACTGTTACGGGCTTACGCCAAAAAGGGTATATGCATCGTGGCTGATGGGGGTACTGGCGATTTTATTTATACTGATTATCGTAAAACAGTTTGTAACCAGGCTGAAGCTGCTTTCAGCGTCGCTTTGCGTATGCGTAATTTGCTTTGCCGGCCTTGCTTTATCCGGAACGGACGCTTTGATTGCAAAATATAATGTGGATCGCTATCTTGAGGAAACGCTGGAAACTATAGATATCGCCGCCATGGAATCCCTGGGGGATTCTGCTGTACCGCATATGGTAAGGCTCGCAGAAGCGCTTGATGAAAAGAACGGAACGGATATTTCAAAGTTTACGCCTGAAAAAAATACATATGACGCACTTTATTCTGATTTGGCCGTTCGGCTTTATAAAGCAGCAGGGAAACAGAAAGAGGATATTTTTTCTTTGACTCTGCCGCGTCTGAAGGCGGCTGCGGCGCTTGAAAAAGCAGGAATCACTGCTCGGTGACAGCATGTGAAAATGCTTCTATTTTTCCCTGCCGAAAAACGGACGAATTGTTTTGAAGAGATATGCAGAACTTTTTACTGCAAGCAAGCCTTTTTTTGCTGACAAAATGGAATATTCCCTCTTAATTTAAAAGAGCAAATTCTTCGGCCCGCTTAGGGGAGATCATAGATCTCCCTTTTATGATAGTTGTTTATTTAAATTCTTTAGAACAAATGATAGTACCGTCTTTTGTTAGATATTCAACGATTATCGATTCTGCGGAGGGAATTTTTGTTTTTAATTGGTGGAATAAGACTTCGAAGGTAGAAGATTGTGCGTTTAAAGCGTCTTCTAATGAAGCGCCTATAGATTCTATATCGTCTGTACCTATTGCAATTGTATAGCTGTATACCAAGGAGTTGTTTCTTGCAAATACATGAATATCCATTCCCTGAGCAGCTATAATTGTCTTTATTTGATCAATTTCATTTTGAATGCTTTCAATATATTGATCTAACGTAATTGCTGTTTGTGTGGGGGCAGGTGTTATAGTAGCAGTGGGGATAGGTTTAGCAGTTGCTTTAGGGGGGACAGTAGGCTGCAGGGTAGGGGCAGGGGTTGGTTTTGAAGTTGGGTTTGGGGAGATAGAAATTGTAGGAATAGCTTGTGTTTCTGTAGCCGTAACGGTTGCCGTGAGCTCAAGCTCAGTGGGAGTAGGTTCAGCAGAAGCATCAGTGGTTCCCATAGGAGGAGAGATCAAGATAAGTTCTGCATCTGCGTCGGTATTGCTGCAGGCAGAAAAAGAAAGGAACAGGCAAAACGCAATAAAAATAACTATAGCTTTTTTCATTATTTTTCTCCGATCGAGTGATTTTGTTTTATTATATAAAAAACGTAATTTTTCGTCAAGGAATTATGATTTTAATCAATCAATTCTTAAAGAAAAGGAGAAAAACGATTGCTGTGAAAAAAGAAGAGTGCGATTGCACTCTTCTTATTTAAATTCTCTTGAATAAATTATAGTGCCATCGGCAGATAAATATTCAACAATGATAGATTCTGCCGAGGGAATAGCGGCTTTTAATTCGGATAAAATGGAATCAAATTTTAATGCAAAGAAAGCAAAAACTGCTGACCGTTTTCTATGATATCAGTCGCCTGCCGGCGAATCGGTTCTTCGGCTGCGGAGACCGCAAAGCGGTGCTCCGTAAAAGGGAGCATCGGCAAATCGTTTTCACCGTCAAACAGCACTGCCGTTTGCTGAGGCAGCACCGAAAATTTTTGCATCAATTGCCGAAGCGCCTTTCCCTTATCGGCGTCTTTATGACAGAATTCAATAAAAGTGTCATCACAAAAGCAGCAGCGCAAATTGGCAGAAACGGCGGCTTTTTCAAGCTTTTCCGCGGAACGGCCGTTTTTGGCGATGATCACTTTAAAGATATCGCCGCTTACAAAAAAGGGAAGCGAAAGCTGTTCTGTTTTTACCGTATGATTTTCTTCTCTTAAAGCAAGAATGGGCGTCATACCGGAATCAAATGCTTCGGCACAAAGCCGCTTGGCTATGAAAGTATCAATCATACGCTTATACAATACGCAGTTTTTGTACATAATCTGCGCACCGTCATTACAGATAAAAACTACCTCGCCCGCTGCCGGAGCAAAAAGCCGCTTCAGCTGATTATAGGGCCGTCCGCTGGCGACAGCAAACAAGGTTCCGCGGTTCGTTATACTATGCAGTTTTGTAAAAAACTCAGGCGAGAGCTCTTGTTCGGATGGGGTAACAAGCGTTCCGTCATAGTCGGAAACAATCAGGCGGTACATGATATCCTTTCAAAAAAAGACGGAAAACTCCGTCCTTTATTCTTTTACAATTTTTACAAATGATTTTCCGCTTAATCCCGCGGCATTCGCATCATCCGTATCCAAGTGCATTTCCAGGCGGAAGTCCTTATGCACACGCACCTGTACGTCATAAAACCGGGTGCGCCGCTCGCCGACAGCGTCAACGGTTACATAGTCGTTATCTTTCACGCCGAACCGGATGCCATCCTCCAAGCTCATATGGATATGGCGGTTGGCGATAATACAGCCCTCGGTTAAGGTCACCACGCCTTTCGGACCGATAATTGTGATCGGCGCACTGCCGGAAATTTTTCCGCTTTCCCTTACCGGGGGTTTTACCTTTAAAGTAAAGGAATCGGTACGGGAAATTTCCACCTGCGATGCTTTCCGCATGGGGCCTAAAACACGTACATTTTCAATCGGCCGTAGGGATGGACCTACAATGGTCAGTGTTTCCTTACAAGCATACTGGCCGGGCTGGGAAAGATCCTTCATCGGTGTAAGCTCATAGCCGACACCGAAAAGGATATCTACGTGTTCCCGGGTCAGATGAATATGACGGTTGGAAACGCCTACGGGAATGTCGCCGGCGGAATTGGGAACGGTTCCATTCTGTTCATTTAAAGCTTTGATAACAGCCTCGGTAATTGCTGCAATATTTACGTCCATTTTTGCAAGCTCCTTTAAATGATTCTAAAGCTATCGGCCATTACGCAGCGGCGTTTGCGGGTAAAGCTTCTTGCACTGGTAAGGCCCTCCCCTGTAGGACCGGCGATTGTAAAGGTAGTATGACCCTCGCCGCCAAAGCCAATGCCGGCATAGCTGGGGGCATTCTTTACAAAGATTGTTGTTTCTACAGCGGAAGCAAATTTGGTAAGGTTATCAATGTTTTTGGAATGCATGTGCGCTGTGTGCCGATTTCCATGTTCAGCCTTTACGGCTAAATCTACTGCTTCGTCGATAGTATCTACTGTTACGATCGGTAAAATCGGCATCATCAGTTCCTCTTGTACAAAGGGATGTTCAAAGGGCGCCTCACAGATCAGACAGCGCACGTCTGAAGGCAGCGTTTTGCCGTTTTCCAGCATGGCATAAATCACAGAGGCGTCACGGCCTACGCATTTGCGGTTTACGGTCTTCTTTATTTTACCGGTCTTTTTATCGGTAACTTCAACCAAAACGATTCCTGCGAGCGTATCGGCTTCTTCCTTTGTAAGCATATAAGCGCCGTTTTTCAGCATTTCGGTAATCAGCTGATCCTTGATGCTTCTGAAAGCAAATACCTCTTTTTCGGCAATGCAGGGAAGGTTATTGTCAAAGGTGCAGCCATCGATGATGTCTTTGCCGGCCTTGATGATATCAGCCGTATCATCTACGATGACCGGCGGATTCCCCGCACCTGCGCCGATGGCTTTTTTACCCGAGGAAAGAACGGCTTTTACTACGCCGGGTCCGCCGGTACATACCAGCAGGCGGATGGCAGGATGGGCATACATCGTTGCAGCGGAATCTAACGTGGGCTTATCCATGGAAGCAACCAAAACCTTGGGTCCGCCGGCAGAATAACAGGCTCTGTTTACAAGATCTACCGCGTAATTGGAGGTACAGATTGCGCCCGGATGCGGGTTGAAAACCACGCCGTTTCCGGCGGCGATCATGCCGATACTGTTGCAGATAACGGTTTCTGAGGGATTGGTGCTGGGAGTGATCGCACCCACAACACCAAAAGGCGCCATCTCTACCAAAGTAAGGCCGTTATCACCGGTTTTTGCTTCCGATAGAATATCTTCGGTTCCCGGCGTTTTGTCCGCTACCAGAATGTGCTTCAGGCGCTTATGCTCTACGCGGCCCATACCGGTCTCCTTTACGCCGAGCTCGGCAAGCGTCTGCGCTTCTTTACGGGTCAGTTCACGGATTGCCGTTATAATTTTCTCACGCTGTTCAACGCTCATGGAGCGTACAGCCTTGTAGCCCTCCTGCGCGGCGGCGATTGCTTCATTCATATCCGCATAGATTCCGATCAGCTTTCTGCCGTTATATTCCGTACTGTTGTAAGAAAGCGTTCCCTTGCTTTCCGCAGCGGGGCTTCCATTGTTGATGTTGGAAAGGACCTGTCTTACAATTTCTTCAATTTGCGATTGTTTTAATTCCGCCATGTTGTAGCCTCCGAAAAACTTTATTTTTCTGTATTTTCGTATACAATTTCCACACCGTTTTGCTTTAGCCTGTCAAGCCAAAGCTCATTGGGCTTATGTTCGGTTATAATCGTATCCACTTCGTGAAAGCCGCAGACCTTTACAAAGGAGGATTTATCAAATTTTGAACTGTCCGCCGCTAAAAGTTTGCGGTTTGCCGATTTAAAAAAAGCTTTTTTGATCTCGGCATCGCGCTCATTGGAATCTGTGATGCCGTTTACGGCGTCAAGACCCTTGCAGGAGCAAACGGCTAAATCCACATGAAAACCGGCTACCATTTTTTCAGCCTGATAGCCTACCAGGGAGAGACCGCCCTCCTTCAGCATACCGCCGGTGGAAAGAATATTCCAATCCGCCTTGTTGCACAGCTCCAGCAAAATTTCAATGCTGTTGGTTATCAGGGTAATATTCTTTTTATGAAGAATATTTTTGATTACGCACAGCGCCGTTGTACTGGAATCCAGCATGATGTAATCGCCGTCATGGATCATATTGGCGATCAGTGAAGCGATATACTGCTTGCTTTCCACATTGGTTTGCTTGCGCACATGGAACGGCAGATCAATATTAAAATTGTCATTTTTGATGGCTCCGCCATAGGTCTTGCGGGCCAGACCGTCGTTATCCAGCTTTTCCAGATCCCGGCGGATGGTTTCCTCGGTCACCTCAAATTCTTTGCTCAGGTTGGATACCAGAACTTTTCCTTCGGCGGCAAGTTTTGCCAGTATGGCGTTTCTGCGTTCTATCGCAAGCATATATTCACCTTAATCAATTACAAAATACTGTCCCAAAGCTTTTTGTCGGGGTTGGGAATTACGGAGCTGTCCAGCAGCATACCGCGATCGCCGGCCTCGTTTACCGCACGGTCAATGGCAGCGGTAACGGCGGAAACAGAGCCCGTCAGAAGCAGGTAGGATTTTCCGCACATGCCGCGTGCCAGGCGAAGCTCAATCAGGTCGACCATAGCGGTTTTTGCCGCGGCATCAGCGGCAACGATGGCGGTTGCGGCGCTAAAGCTTTCCATAACGCCCAGTGCTGCCACGTTCTCCGGCTGTGCGGTTCCGTAGATTGCTGAAAATATCGAGTCATGCGGGTTGCCCAGGACAAAACTGTCGATTACCTTTTCGGGCTTAAACGCTTTTGCGGCGTCTACCGAAGCTTTTACCGCACTGAGCTCTCCGCTGATAATGACAATATATTTACCGGGGCAGACAGTCGCGCTTTCGATTACCTCAACCTCGGCCGTTTTTACCATCAGGTCCGCGCTGGCGATACCGGCAGAAACCGTTGAAAATTCAGCCATTCCAATAGCCTTGCTCATTGATTTGTTCTTCCTTTCAGAGTGTTACTTTTATAAATTTATCGGTTACCTCTGCAACCTTGCCGGCAAAAGGCGTATGAATGTTTACGCCGAGCTTGCCTTCGGGCGCCTGTGCAACCATCTGACCTGCGGTAACAGTATCGCCCTTCTGTACGGCGGCTTCCGCCGGTGCGCCGATATGCTGGGAAAGCATCAGCTTAATGCTTTTAGGCGTAATGGGGATCTCGGTAATCGGTGCGCTTTTATTGTATTGCGTAAGACCAAGCCGTGCAGTGAGCCGCGCATGAGAAACCAGCTTTTGGCTGCGGAGCTCATCTACCGGTTTCATTTTTGCCTCCGGAATGGAAACGCCGCCCTTCCGCATACCGCCCTTGAATACGCTGATCAGTGTTTGTGCATTCAGATTCTGGAAACAGGAGTACATCTCGCAAAGTCCGCATCCGGAGCAGAAGAACGTATTTAAGTAGGGCTCAATATTGCCCGTGGCACCGGCGGAAAGTGCATTCATAAATTTTGCAGGATCAATCGGATATCCCAGCATATGGCGGGAACATAGCGAGGTACACATGCCGCAGTGGCAGCAGGCAGACATCGCCCGATTGACAGAAACCTGCGTGTTGGCTTTCTTTTTTTGTACTACATAATGGGATTTCGGGAGCACGATATAAGCGTTGGAGGTTTTGGTTACCACATCAAATTCCGTGCAGAGACGCCCGGTCATCGGTCCGCCGGAGACGATCTCGTATTCTTCGATCGTTGGTCCGCCGGCCAGCGCCAACGCCTCTTTTACCGTAATACCCAAAGGCAGCTTTACCGTAACGGGATTTTTTACCGCGCCGGTTATCGTGCAGTATTTATGGGTTACCGGGCGGTTTTCTTTGATTGCATAATAGATATTGAGCATGGTTTCCACATTGTAGACGATGCAGCCAACCTCAATAGGCAGCTTGCCCGCGGGAACCACACGGCCGGTCACTTCGTAGATGGTAATGATCTCATCTCCCGAGGGATAGACCGGCGGAAGCAGACCGATGCGCGCGTTCTTATCCTGGTAAGAGGGCAGGACTTGTTCAATCGCAGCAATGGCCTGGGTATAATTCGGTTTTAATGCGACAATGATATCGCTTGCGCCTACGGCCAGGGCAACCTCGTGCATAGCCTCTAAAATTTCAGAGGCATACTCGGCCATTACCTGACGGTGCAGCTTTAACAGCGGCTCGCACTCGGCACAGTTAAGGATTATCGTATCAGCCTTTTCATTCAGTTTTGCATAGGAAGGAAAGCCCGCACCGCCTGCACCGACAATGCCGCAATCCTTCATAATTGTTGAAAGATCTGTAAGTTTCATATTTATATTACCATTTTCTTGATTTATAAACCTATGGAGTTATCAACGATACCGACAATTGCCGCATCTACCGGCGCGGTATCCATAGCGCACCCGATGCGGGCGGCGCTTCCCGTAGCAACCAGAACGGTTTCTCCGATGCCGGCGCCTACGTTATCAATGGCAACGATCCGGCCGGATTTTTCCATATTGGAAAACGGCTCGACGATCATAAATTTACTGCCTAAAAGCTTTTCATTTTTTCTTGTGGCAACTACACTGCCAACAACTTTACCTACAATCATTTTTTACAATCCTTTGGTTTTCAGAATTTCCCGGCGGCGCGTCTTCGGCACCGCCGGAAAACTGAAACATTTTTACTTAATGGACGGAAGGATCTTTTCCACATCGCCGTGAGGACGGGGAATTACGTGGATTGCAACGACTTCGCCAAGCTTGGCCGCAGCGCTTCCGCCGGCCTCGGTGGCTGATTTTACAGCGCCTACGTCACCGCGAACCATAACGGATACCAGTCCGCTTCCGATCTTTTCGGTGCCGATGAGAACAACATTTGCGGCTTTTACCATAGCATCCGCTGCTTCAATTGCGGCAACAAGGCCTCTGGTTTCAACCATACCCAATGCTTCAAGTGCCATACTTTTTTCCTCCTAATTTTATTATATTTACCGCACCCTATGCGGGAATTTTATTTGATAGACGGAAGGATCTTTTCCACATCGTTGTGGGGACGGGGAATTACATGAACCGCAACGACTTCGCCCAGTCTGGCTGCAGCGCTTCCGCCTGCCTCGGTGGCTGACTTTACAGCGCCTACGTCACCGCGAACCATAACGGATACCAGTCCGCTTCCGATCT
>ERZ1673696.1411-NODE-1411-length-20202-cov-4.749045_pt1 | contig 20202 bp, 19 predicted proteins | sample MGYA00580226_ERZ1673696 | MGnify/ENA primary metagenome ERZ1673696 (study PRJEB41218, sample SAMN15661743) | gut metagenome | host: Homo sapiens | place: Canada: London | collected 2015-08-20/2019-03-30 | study: EMG produced TPA metagenomics assembly of... | reverse complement strand
ATAAAGAAGGTACTTTTTCTTTACTTTGTCAACAGGTCCAATTAATTACAGTCTCTTTGACAAATTCTATATTTGGCTTTTTAATTTCTCAACCACTTTTTGAATTATGTTTATATCTTCTTCTAATTCATCTGCTATCTGTTCTGTTGATTTTCCTTTTTTCAATTTCTTCTTTATTATTTTTTCTAAGAGTATCCGCTTTCCAATTTCGATTCCATCCTGTCTTCCAATCTCGATTCCGTCCTGTCTTCCAATCTCGATTCCATCCTGTCTTCCAATCTCGATTCCATCCTGTCTTCCAGCCTCATACTCTGCTTTCCGCAGTTTCTTTTCTTCAAACTCTTTGTCATATTCATAGATGCTCACTTTGATCACCTCAGTCTTATTCTTCAATAAAAACTCTGCCAGGATTCCTTCTTCTATGCATTCGTCAACTGCTCTCGTAACTGCTTCTTCTAAAGAGACATCCTGTTTCGCCGCATATTTTCTTACTCTGGCGACATACTGTGCATATTCCTTTAATGTTCTACAATGTTCCATCAAATCTGAACTGTGGCCATCATTCACATTCAGCATAGTCACTCTTAACTCCAGATCTGGATTTTCTGTTGGATTCTCGTATGCAGAAGATAATCGGAACTCACTACGATCTTCTACTTCTTTTGTTCCATTATAAAATACTAAAAATCTTGGCGTTGGTATCTTTTGTATCACAGTTGAATATAATGATTTCCGAACCACTAATCGTTGATACTCATCCGCAATATAAAACAAATTTCTAAGTGGAATATTCGGATTATACGTTGACTGATGTTCATATAAATATAAATTCATATCCATGATAAACGCCAGATCATTTTTCATTCCCATATAAATCGCATTTTCCAATGTAACAACCTGCAACTTTTCCGGATCTGTGTACTCTCTTCCATTCACCGCATTGTACAATGATAACAAATTCTCTTTGTCATGGTACAACATTCTAAAAATTGTATCCTTGTACATCCTTTTTGCCTTTAACTGCCGGTTATTCACCTGATACTTTTGATTACGTCTTTTCTGACTCTTTCTTTTCGCCATATTCTGTTTCCTCCTGTATGCAGGAGGATGTCTTTTTACTCTTTCAGCCATCTCCTGCTTTTTTACAATTGATTGGTATGAAAGCATAGATTTCTGAAATAAAATTAGATTATAGATGGTATATGTCCGTTTTTATATACCGTTGATTTTTTTGAAATATGCTTTGGTACATATTAACATATCAATAAATATTAATCAATGTATTTTTTACTATTTCCTTTTTTGATAATGTTAATCACCTTAGCAATAAGGTATTACAAAATAATATTTTTTTCTTGTTTCAATTCTCTATACAGAACTTTTTGTATCCCATGAAACATAATATAATCCCGGAATAATTTTTTGCGTATCAACATCCACTATTTGCTTTTGTGTTTCTTCATTCTTTTGATATACTATTTCTTTTTTAACTTTTGGAGCAGACCATCCAAAATATACAATATAAATACGTGTACCATTTTCACATTTATGCCGGCGTGCTGGTCCTAACTCGTATAATTCATCAAAAGAATTTACACTCTGCCTCGTTACTAATCCATCTTTCATGAAGGCAATTGGTCCATATATATACAAAAATACGATTCCAATTATGAGCAAACATAATATTTTGATTTTATTATTCTTTAACATGCGGCACCTCCTAAAACAGAGTATATTTTTGAATATAGCTCCTGTTTTTAAATTAGAATAACATTCCTTATTTTATTTTCAATATGTAATTTAGAAATGCTCAATTTTTATAAAACTTCTACAACTCTTTCATCTTTCCAAGAATCTTCTGAGTAAAATGCTTCATGATTGCATTATATAATCTCATGTTCTGCTCTTGCTTTATCTTCCTTTCTCACCAGAATTTCATATTCATATGCCTTATTCTGATCTACTCCGATACTTCCAAATTGGGATCTCTTCGTTCCTTTTCCCTGAAAAAGCCACTCTGAGTCCTGATTTCTTACTTTATGTTTGTATGGAATCTTCGCTAGATCCAGCGCATCCCGGATCTCGTTGAACCGCTTCATGTCATGTCCGATATAGATAGATTCTGTCATTAATTTCATAGGCCGATCCTCTTTTCGTAATTTCTTAATTTTGATTATACTCTATTCTTTTGGGCGATTCTATAACAACTTTCTTAATATTTCTTATCTTGATACAAGCAAAAAGCTGCCCTGTACTTCTACAGCAGCAGCCTTTCACCATTATCCTTCAGCAGCTTTTTCGTTCTGTATCTTTTCTTCCCACGTCTGCATATACTTCACCTCTGTCTTCTCACTTGCTCTGATCTGACAAACACGTCTATGCATTTCTTGAATCCGTCTACTTTCGCATGCCCCTGACACTTCATCTGTACTATGTTGCATATACTTCAAAAGTTCTATCAGCTCTGATGGTACCAACTCTGGATGTTCCCCTCTGGTATTTAAAAATATCCTCGTTGCTCCATCATCCAGTTTCAATTCCGGGATCTCCTCACATTTCATCTGAAATGTGTAACGATATAAGCCATATCCAAACAAATCAAATGGCGTAATCATCACAACCAGGACTTCATTCAACAAGTTGAAATCAGCGGCTCCCGGTGGTAATGGTTTACTGTCAATGATTTGTCCAGCAAGTTTAATTCTTTTAATGATCTTCTTTGGTCCATAAGTAGCTCTCCTCTCTTATACAGGTATGTTCCCTGTAAAGAAGAGCTGTTTATCTTTATGGATATGATAACACAGAGTTTATATATATACCAGTATATACAGTCAACTTCTTTTATCAGGCATGCATTATCTGTTTGTTGTATTGTTCATTTTGGATTCTTTCCCGATTATCTGGGTCTGAAATAAATGAATGGTAACTATAAATACAGTGCAGATATTAGAATTCATCTGCGTATCGATACAATAACATGCCTGATTTTTATTTTCAATACGTGGTTTAGAAATGCTTAATTTTTGTGAACCTTCTACAACTCTTTCATCTTTCCAATAATCTCTTGATAAAAAGATTCTTGATTTCTATTATTCTCCAAGTCTTCCAATATCACACCATCTTTCAGCAGAATCAACCGGCTGCAATAGCTTGCCATCTGTGGGTCATGTGTAACCATAATGATTGTCTTTCCCATATGTTCATTAATATCCTTCAATGCATCAATCACGATTTTTCCAGACTTTGAATCAAGGTTTCCTGTAGGCTCATCTGCGAAAATAATCTCTGGATCATTTATTAATGCTCTGCAAATTGCAACTCTCTGCCTTTCACCTCCTGACAGTTCGGCCGGCATCTTTTTTTCCAAAGTCCTAATTCCGAATTTATCCATTAACACTCTCGCTCGTTCCTTTTTGGAATCATCTACTCTTTTGCTGATATAGAAAGGCAACATAATGTTTTCAAAAACATCCAGGCTGTCCATCAAATAAAATTCCTGAAATACGAAGCCTAATTCTTCTCTTCGTATTCTCGCAAGTTCTTTATCTGACAGTTTTGATATTTCATCTTTCTTGTATAAAAGTGCCCCATCTGTTACAGATTCAATGAGTCCCAGAATTTTCAAAAGTGTCGTCTTTCCACTTCCTGATTTTCCCATAATTCCTACAAATTCGCCATCCTGTACATTCAAATTAATACCCTTTAACACTTTAAACTTACCGTAACTTTTCACAATTTTCTCTCCGCTGATCACTTCCATATCTTTTCCCTTCTTTCACTCTGAATTTGCTGATTAGCAAGTCTCCATCCATACTCTCTCAATAAGATAATGTACCCGGCCTGGAATAATAACAGTGCAAAAAATGTTATCAACACCTGTTTCTTCAAGAGCCAATCAACGTTCCATGTAATATAACTCAAAGCACCACCACTTATTACAATCGAAAGTATAAATGTGATCCATAAAGAAAGCGAAAGTTCCTTTTTCACATTTTTCTTTATTTCTTTGGTCTCCATGCCTATTTTTTTCAAGAATCCATATTTCATACTTACATTAGAAATGTCTGACCATATTTTTATAGATAAAATCATTATTCCACTAATAATCAAAAATGCACCAATACAAATGTAAAAGATAAGAGTTGTCAGGTCATCCTGTCTGTCTTCTTTCATCAATGAGCCTTTATAAAAACCAATTATCTCGTATTTCTTTTCACATACTTTTAATTTGCCCTCATCAATCGCCGTCTCTTTTTCTGTTTGCTGCGTCATAATAACCGTATTCTTTTTCTGCAAAGATCTAAGCATATCAAAATCACTATTATTCATAACCAGAATTCGTATAATATCCGACTGTTGAGCAACAAATAAAACTTCTTTCACTTCTTTTTTTATCGCAAATTTACACATTCCTGTTGCTGTTTTTAAATAAACATGTTTATCCTGAAACATGTTTTCATCGTCTTGTTTTGATTTTTCCAGAACTGCCTTTACCTCTCCCTGTTTGATATGCTCTTTCTTATTCTTTGTAAGTTTGTTATAGGAATCCTCCGAAATACCTACATATTCCCCTCCATCATTGCTTATGAGCGGAATATACGCATATTCATCTATTTTTTCATCTGGTTCTTTTATAACCTTATGAATTTTGTCTGTATATTTTTCTTCTGTCATACATACATAATTATATGGATATTTCCATAAATACTCGGAAGAAAGATTACCGTATTCTATAATATTGATATTTACAATCACCCATACAAATACATTAATAATAAAAACAATTAAAATTATATTTTTATTTTCTGAAAATCTGTGATACAACGTTTTTAGCGTAAGAATATGTCTGTCATACCATTTTTCTTTCTTTTTCACCCATCGCAATATAACATTTTCCAAATAAGTAAACCAAAGATATAATCCGGTCAGCGAAAAAAGAACTCCATATTTCATACGTGGATATGTCATAGGAACCTTCGAAAAAAGAATAATTGCAAACACAAAACAGATCAGCCCTGCAACCGCACCTATCACGCTTGCTTTAACAGACGGAACCGTCCCCCTTTTCTGTTCCGTATTCAAAAGCGAAGCCAGTGAATTGTTTTGAATTTTTATTATATTCATGATTACTGCAATGCACAAAATAACACACATATAAAAACATGTACTTCCAATATTCTTTAGAAACCAGCATGGATCTTGAACTGTTTGAATCCCTTCTTTTCTGAATATAGACTGAAGAAGAATTACAAAAGGCGTTCCCAGTACACACCCAATCAGCCACGAAATACCACATATAATCCCATATTCCAGAATTATCATCCGGATAATATCTTTCTTTTCTTCTCCGAATACCATAAACATTCCATAATCTTTGATTCTTATCCGGCTATAATTGCTTACTGTATAGCTGATCAAAATCAGGCCAATAAACAGCAATATATACATGTACGTTTGAATCGCAACTCCTTGTTGCGACCGAACTCTTTCTTCCATACTCATCGTTCCAAGAACCAATTCTTTAACTCCAAGAAACACGAATAATATAATTGCAGCTAAAATAGTACTCATAAAACATACAATACTATTACGCACATTCTTTTTTAATATTTTCAATAATACTTTCATATACTATTCCTTTAAAGAAAAATGTTTCCCCATCTCTTGTCATCTACTTTCAACTTCTATTTGTTCTCCTGCCGGCCTGTTCCTTCTTGCCCCAACCAGATACAGAATTGCTGGACCAAAATTAACAATAATTCCAATAATTAAAATTGGGAAATCTGATGTTTTCAAAAAAGCTTTTCCATTATCTATTGCAATAATAATTTCATTGCAATAAATTAACAAATCAACACCCATATAGATAACAATTCCTGCTGTTAACTGTTTTGTTTTTTCTGTATTATTACAGTTTGCTTCCCCATAATGTCCCAGATACCAGATGCCTATTGAAATTGCAAGCATCCATAATGTGTGTACACGTTCTCCAGCCAAAAAACAAACATTAATCAAACAACCTACAATTCCCCAAAGTCCCAACAATTGAAAATATATCGAAGTTCCTCTAATTAATTTCCGTCCTCCCGGTGCTTTGATTCCTCCTACAGAATAAATCAGATCATCACAAAATTCATGAACCGACTTTCCCAGTACTGTTTCAAAATTTTCATTACGCTCCTGTGCTTCTTCCGCCATTCCAGTGATATCTTCAATCATTTGGTCAATTTCTTTTTCTGTAAGTGGGAATGTCTTGATGTATTTTTTCATCTTCCTGACCATTCTTTTATTTTTCTTCGTCAACATAATCTACTCCTCCTTTTTCAAAATTCTATTTACTGATGATTGTACTTCCGTCCAGCATTTAATAAACTCCTGCAAATATGCCTCTCCTTCAGCCGTTAATGAATAATACTTTCTTTTTGGTCCAAGCGGCGATGGTCGTAGTTCTGAAGAAATCATCCCTTTCTTTTCCAATCGTACGAGTAATGGATAAATACTTCCCTCTTTTACATCTTCAAATCCGAACTCTGTCAATGTCGTTACAATCTCATATCCGTATGTAACCGTCTCGGATAAAATCTGCAAGATACATCCTTCTAAAGTCCCCTTCATTAATTGTGATTTATCATACATGTTTCCACCTACCTTGTATACTATAGTAGTTCTTAACTATATTGTATCACACAGTAGTGGTTTGTCAATGAATTTGCGTACAATAAGAATGGGTTTCTAACTATTTTTCCGGCTTATTCTGACATAAAAAAATCCACAGATTTAAGCTTTTCAACTTATATCTGCGGATTTTTTATCTGAGAATTTCTCAGTATTCCTATTCCGTTACTTAAAACTTTCTATATAAACTTTTCTTTTTCTTTCAGGATGGCTGCGCTTTACGCTCCGCGCTCTGCCTCCCGCTCCTTATAATGATGTGCCTCCTCCAGCATCATATCTTTCACCTTCATCAGACGGATCTGGGTGCTTCGTTCATTTTCATCCAGCTTCATGGTAATATACTTGATATTCTTCTGCGCTTCCGGAATGATCACATGTTCCAGGGCGTTGACACGTCTTCGGGTCTTCTCGATTTCAGCCGCCATAAGCTGGCAGGCTTTTTCTGTCTCTGCAAGCTTTAACATATCCGGAAGGATATCTGCAAGAGATTTTACAGCTCCGTCCAGATCACTGGATGTAAATGCAAATCCATACGAATAAATATCATTCGCATCGGCGGTTCTTGTCTTTGTCTCGAATACAGGAATGTCTACACTCATAACATTCTTCTGTCCGACTTCCAGATCCACCTCCTGCTTCGGCGCCATCAGTGCCGTGTTCAGGGTTGCTTCGTCCATTCCGGCTTTGGCTATGACGAAGTTCTTATTGGCCGAACGGATACCTGCTTCTACCTTTTCCCGAAGCTCCATGTTCACTTTTACCAGATCCAGGAACTGACGCATCAGTTCGTCTCGTTTATCTTTCAGAAGTTTGTGACCTTTTATGGCTGTGACCAGTTTCTTCTTGGTCCTGGTCAGTTCCATACGGGTAGGGGTTACCTGGGTTGACGCCATAGTATCACTCCTTTCTATACTTTATATATTGGACGCCATGCCGGCTCGAATCTGCGCATGGCTTACTGCTTACCATAATACATATCTAAGAACTTATCATCAATTCGCTTAAGCTCTGCTCTAGGCAGCATAGACAGCAGCTTCCATCCGATCTCCAGTGTCTCTTCGATCGGTCTGTCGGTATCGTATCCCTGTGATACATATTCTTTTTCAAATGCATCTGCGAATTTCGCATATACCAGGTCAATATCGGTAAGAGCTGCCTCTCCTAAAATAGTCATTAATTCTTTCGCATCTTTTCCTCGCGCATATGCCGCAAATAACTGGTTCATGGTATTTGCATGATCGGCTCTTGTCTTACCTTCTCCGATTCCCTTATCTTTCAGACGGGACAGGGATGGCAATACATCGATCGGCGGTTTGATACCTTTACGGTACAAATCACGGCTTAAGATGATCTGGCCTTCGGTGATGTAGCCGGTAAGGTCCGGGATTGGATGCGTCTTGTCATCTTCCGGCATGGTCAGGATCGGAATCAGTGTGATACTTCCCTTCTTGCCATTCTGTCTTCCGGCTCTTTCATATAACGTTGCAAGGTCGGTGTACATATATCCAGGATATCCACGACGTCCCGGTACTTCCTTACGTGCGGCAGATACTTCTCGGAGCGCATCTGCATAGTTGGTAATATCTGTCATAATTACCAGTACATGCATGTCTTTTTCGAATGCAAGATACTCGGCTGCTGTCAGTGCCATACGAGGTGTGGAAATACGCTCGATTGCCGGGTCATTTGCCAGGTTGACGAACAATACCGTTCTGTCGATGGCTCCTGTCTCTTTGAAAGATTCTACGAAGAAGTTCGACTCTTCGAATGTGATACCCATAGCGGCAAATACTACGGCGAATTTCTCATTGCTTCCGCGTACCTTTGCCTGCTTTGCAATCTGTGCTGCCAGGTTGGCATGTGGAAGTCCGGATGCCGAGAAGATTGGCAGTTTCTGCCCACGAACCAATGTGTTCAGTCCGTCAATAGCCGATACACCTGTCTGGATAAACTCTTCCGGATAGCTTCTTGCCGCCGGGTTCATAGGCAGTCCGTTGATGTCACGTCTTTCATCCGGCAGGATCTCCGGTCCTCCGTCGATCGGGCGGCCCAGCCCGTCGAAGACACGTCCAAGCATATCTTCCGATACACCAAGCTCCATGCTTCGGCCCAGAAAACGTACTTTACTGTTACTTAAGTTGATACCCGTGGCACTTTCGAATAACTGCACCAGTGCATCATTTCCATTGATCTCCAGAACCTTACAGCGGCGCTTCTCACCGCTTGCAAGCTCAATCTCACCCAATTCGTCATAGGCTACATTTTCAACGCCGCGTACCAGCATCAGAGGTCCGGCAACTTCCTGTATGGTTCTATATTCTTTTGGCATAATTTAGAAGTCCTCCTTCCCGAATGCAGCCGCAACTTCCTTGTCCAGTTCTTCTTCTACATTCTTATATTCACTTTCGATATCGGCGTCTGTTGTATATTTATAACGGCCGATCTTTTCTCTTACCGGCATGGCGATCAGCGCGTTCATGTCTGCACCCTTGTTCAGTGCATCGACGGATTTCTCATAGAATGCCAGTACCAGTTTCATCATCAGATATTGCTTACGCAGTGGCGTGTAAGTGTCGATCTCATGGAAGGAGTTCTGATGTAAGAAGTCCTCACGGATGGATCTTGCCGCTTCCATCTTCAGACGATCGGTCGGTGACAGGGCATCCATACCTACCATCTGTACGATCTCATTTAACTCGGCTTCTTCCTGAAGGATTGTCATCATCTTCTGACGGTCTTCCATCCAGTCTGCTGCCACTTCTTCATTGAACCAGTTCGCCATATTGTCAACATACAGCGAATAACTGGTCAGCCAGTTGATTGCCGGGAAATGTCTCTTATACGCAAGTGCAGAATCCAGTCCCCAGAATACCTTTACAATACGAAGGGTTGCCTGTGATACCGGTTCGGAGATATCACCACCCGGAGGAGATACCGCTCCGATAACGGAAAGTGCACCTTCTCTTCCTTCTTTACCAAGGGATACCACATGTCCGGCTCTTTCATAGAACTGCGCCAGACGGGAACCTAAGTATGCCGGGTAACCTTCCTCACCAGGCATCTCTTCCAGACGTCCGGACATCTCTCGAAGTGCCTCTGCCCAACGGGATGTAGAATCTGCCATCAACGCTACAGAATATCCCATGTCACGGAAATATTCTGCGATCGTGATTCCGGTATAGATGGAAGCCTCACGGGCTGCAACCGGCATGTCTGATGTATTTGCGATCAGCACAGTTCTTTCCATCAGTGACTGTCCGGTCTTCGGGTCTTTCAGTTCCGGGAATTCATTCAGAACGTCGGTCATCTCATTACCACGTTCTCCACATCCGATATAGACCACGATATCAGCCTCTGCCCACTTAGCCAACTGGTGTTGGATAACTGTCTTGCCGCTTCCGAAAGGTCCCGGAACGGCTGCCACACCACCTTTGGCGATCGGGAAGAATGTATCGATGACACGCTGTCCGGTTACCAGTGGTTTTACAGGCGGCAGTTTCTTCTGATACGGACGGCCTTTTCGTACCGGCCATCTCTGCATCATGGTAAGTTCTTTGTCACCTTTCTCGGTAGCGATCACTGCTACTACTTCTTCAACGGTAAATGTTCCGGCTTTGATCTCTTTTACAGTTCCCTTTACTCCGTAAGGAACCATGATCTTCTGCTGTACAACGATAGTTTCCTGCACAGTTCCGAGCACGTCACCGGCTTCTACCTCATCGCCGGCTTTCGCAACCGGGACGAATTCCCATTTCTTATCACGTTTTAACGAAGCAACTTCTACGCCTCGTTTTAAGTTATTTCCGGAGATTTTCATAATGTCATCCAGCGGTCTCTGGATTCCATCGTATATACTTGTGATCAGTCCAGGTCCAAGTTCTACTGACATTGGTACATCCATGGACTCTACCGGCTCTCCAGGTCCAAGTCCCGATGTCTCCTCGTATACCTGGATGGATGCCTCATCTCCGTGAATCTCTATAATCTCTCCGATCAGACGCTGGCGGCTTACACGTACCACGTCAAACATGTTGGCGTCACGCATTCCTTCTGCAATGACCAGCGGTCCTGCTACTTTTTTAATCGTTCCTGTACTCATACGGACGAATCAACCTCCTTTAGCTGCCAAATATAATATCGGAACCGACAGCCTGCTCTACCGATTTCTTCACACCTGCAACTCCGGCACCTGTATTTCCTGCGATACCCGGGATCTGAATGATTGCCGGTGTGACCTGTTCCTGATATTTTTCTATCTCATGCGTTAACTCAGCGGCAAGCTTCTCTGTGATATAGATGATCCCATATCCTCCCTGTGCCAGCTGGTGTAATTTCTCTGCGGCTTCCTCACGGGTCTGGACGGCAAATGTATCAAGGCCCAGTGCTGCGAATCCGAAGATGCTGTCGTAATCGCCTAATACTGCAATCTTATACATACATTTTCCTTACCCTTTCCCGGATCGAATCATCCGGCAGTTCATTCTGCTTTCCGGATAAAATGATTCGTACCGTTTTAATCTCATTCTGTCTTGCAATTACATAGGCGATTACCGGTCCTATCGTAAATGCATGATATTTCTCCGGACTGATGGTCTGGATGATCCGATTGTCACACCATCTTTCGAATGCTGACGGCGACTCTGCCAGTGCTTCCGCACCTTCTGCATAAGCCGTTCCTCTTAAGTATTCGCAGATGGCGTCCATACCGCTAAGTGCTGCTTTCGATAACTGGCTCACACTTAAAGAATCACATTCTGCCATTGCCCGTTTCATAAATTCCGTTGATTTTGCGGTCTTCTGTGACCGGACGGCAATCTTGATATCCGCCACTGCCACTGTGGATTCTGCATAATCCTGTATGATCTTATCCGGTGACTCTTTCCCGGCCTGATAGATGGCATCCAGTGCCGCCCGGTCTATGATCACATCACAGAGCTGCCCGTCTCCGGTATGAAGAAGTGTCTCGTATGCTTCTTCTCCTGCGATCCGCATACTGTCCGGAAGCTTTCCGAAATCTCTGTCTTCTACGATCTTTCGCATCTCTTCCCCGGGAATCCGAACATCTTCATAATAGATATGCCGGTTCTTATCTCCGGTGCATACTTCCTTGACCGCTGCCTTTAAATTATGAAAAAGCTTCGGATAAGAAAGCACATCGAAATGTTCCATTCCGATCGACAGGTCTTTGACTACTTCCCATGTCTTTTCTTCTTCTCTCGTCAGGATTTTTTCCGCATCCCCGCTGCTTTCGGTATCTCCCCATCCCTTCTCTTCTAAGAACTGCAATGCCTGATCATAACTCTGGCACGCGATCAGCTGGTCGATGGTACTGTCAGAGAACAGGGATACTTCCAGGGCACGGATTCTTGCGACCGCATAGGTATATTGTTCACTCATGTTGTCCCTCCATATCATACAAAGAGCATCCGGTGAACGATGTCCGCAAGTTCATCCCGCTTCGCATCGAACATTGCCCTGATCGTACAGTTCTCTTCAATTCCACCGTACGCAAGAATGAATCCATTGTCAATATTATCTCTGCCCGCTCCGGCTACAGTAAGTTTTCCTCCCTTTGCCAGAGCTATTTCTTCAATTTCTTTGCCAAATCCTACCGGCATATTTTCCAGATCTTTTACAGAGAAATAGATTTCTCCCTCCTGCGGAAGTACGTATGCTTCCAGAATAGACAGGAGCATCTGGTAATACTCATCCGGCGCAAGACTTATAACCTTTTCATACGCCTTCTCGATGATCTCTGCGATCATCTCCTGCTTTGCTTCCAGAAGTCTCGTTCTTCTCTGAAGATCGATGGCCGACTTCACACGCTCTTTCTGTGCGGCAACTTCCGCTTCAGACTTCTTCAGGATCTGTTCTGCCTGTGCGGCTCCTTCTGCCTGCGCCTGAGTCTTCATCTGTTCTGCCTGCGCTTTCGCATCTTCGATCTTTACATTTGCCGACTCTTTTGCCTCGTCAAGGATCTGACTTTTGATCTTCTCTAATCCAGCCATTTTCCTTCACACTCCTTCTATACCTGAATTGCTGTTACGGAAAGGATAGAAATCAGAAGTGCAAGGATGGCATATGTCTCAACCATTGCAGGGAACAGCATTGCTTTACCGAACTGATCCGGCTTCTTTGCTACGATTCCGATTGCTGCCGCTGCTGTCTGTCCCTGTGCTTTTCCTGAAATCAGACCTACAATTCCGATTGGAAGGCAAGCTGCAAGAATCAGAAGTCCGGTCTTCGGATCCAGATCTGCTGCGCCGCCGCCAAGAAGTCCGATCTTAGATAATGTAATAAATCCAACCAGCAATCCGTAGATTCCCTGTGTACCAGGAAGCAGCTGCATGATCAATACTTTTGCGAATTTGCTTGGGTCTTCTGTTACAACTCCGGACGCTGCCTGTCCTGCAATACCTACTCCGATCGCAGATCCTGCACCTGCCAGGAATACTGCCACTGCCGCACCAAGAAGTGCATATACCATTCCCATATCATTCCAAATACTCATATCTATTTTTCCTCCTTAATATCTACATATTTTGTCTCCGCATGAAACGGTTCGAAAGGTTTTCCACCGCCTTCGTAGAATTTTCCAAAGAATTCCACAAATTGAAGTCGGTTGGTGTGGACATATGCACCAAGCAGGTTGATTGCCAGGTTCATTGCATGTCCGACTATAAATACTACGATAAATAAGATGACCCCGAATACACTCTTACCAAGCATACTTCCCATCTGGTTGACAACGGATGCGATAACGCCTGTCGCAAGTCCCAGTGCCAGAAGTCTGGAGTATGATAATACATCACTTAACCATCCGGTAATGTTGTAGATATCATATGCTCCAAGTGCAAGCCTGAGTGCCGGATTCTTGCTTGATCTTCCGGACATCAGTAATAGTCCGAGTGCTCCGATGATCGCCATTGCTTTCGACAATGTAACCAGTGCTGCAGGGAACACGATCTTCGTCTGTGCGATCGAAGCAAATATCTCTGACGGAAGCAGCATCAGGATCAGTCCGATCAGGAAAATGTACCACAGTACGATATCACAGAAGAAATCCAGTACCTTTCCGTCTTTTAACAACATATATCCTTTGATTCCAAGACCCACGAACAGATGAACCAGTCCGAATGCCATCGAATAGATCAGAAGTCTCATCGGATCATTTAACGGTGCAAACCAGAGCGGTTTGATCGTCAGCTCTTTTCCAAAGAATGTGCTCGATACAACATCTACGACATCTCCAAAATATCCACCGAACAAAATTCCCCATACCATAGTAGAAATTCCACAATACATGAACATTTTCATGGATTTTCTCATACCTGCACTCATGCGCGGGAATTTCTTAAGAATGACCAGACACACGATTGCGATGATCGCACCATATGCTGCATCTGATAACATCATTCCAAAGAAAAATACATAAAAGAATGACATGATCGCAGTCGGATCGATCTCTCCTTTATGCGGAAGTCCGTAAGACTCCAGAACTCCTTCCACGCTTTCCGAAAATCCGTTATTTTTAAGGATCACCGGTGGTTCTTCATCTTCTTTTAACTCTTCTACATCGATTACACAGTCATATGCTTCCCCGATTCCTTTCCGGATCGCCGGTACCGCTTCTTTCGCTGCGTAACCACTGATAATAAATGTACGTCTGGACTGCGGAAGTGTTCCCAGTACTTCGTACTTTTCTGCACGCATCCGATAATAATCGCCGATGACCTTCAGTTCCTCCCGGTCTTCTGCGTGGGATATGATCTCTTCCCGGATATTTGCGATATCTTCTTCAATCTGTCTGATCTGCTCTTCCAGTTCTGCTTTCTGCTTTGCCGGAATCCGTTCTGCCGATACGACCGGTCTTGAGAATCCAGCCGTACGGAGTGTGTTCTCCACGTCTGCCGCCTGCTCCTTCATACAGAATACGCTTACGTACACGGCATCTTTATCCCGGCTTATAACCGATATATCTACAGCTTCAATCTCTGGATGCTCTTCGGCAAGCTTTCCGTAGATCATTTCCAGTGTCGTCTCCGCCGCCATGGTTCCAAGAAGCATTGCCGTCTTTTTCGTGCCCGGATAATTCATCTCCACTTCCAGACTCATCCACGGCGCAAGTGCCTCTATCTGGGTATTCCGCTTCACGATCTCGGCCTGTGCTTCCGCAATTCTCTTATGATCAGCAATCAGAAGTTCCGCCACTTCCATGACCTCCTCCTGTTTCACCGCTGCTGCTTCCATCGTCTTCTTATCGATCAGCTTATTGCCTTCCAGACTGGCGAACATCGACTTTTTCTCCGGAGTATACTGATTCAACACATCCAGTGCATTTTCCGTGATCTGCACCCGTTTCTCAAAGCTTGATTTCGCACTCTGCGTATCCATCTTCTCGAATCCGGCTTCGTCCTGTGCGACCTGATGCATCTCTATCATGCCCATGGACTGCAGTTTTTCCAGAATCGCTTTCCGGTCATGCTTTAATGCGCAGATACTGATTCGCTGCATCTGCAATACTGCCATAACTGCATCCCTCCTTTTCTTCTTTTTCAGGCTTTTTCTCTTCCCGTATCATCAAAGCAACGCTTTCATGACTGCGGATACCGCCTCCTCTTCTTTTCCCCGAGCCAGTGCTTTTAACGCTTCTGTCTCCTGTTCCGTCTTCTCGCAAGCCTTTTTCTTTAAGGTTTCGCCTTCTTCTTTCACCTGCAAAAGTTCTGTTTCTGCCTGTTTCTTTGCATTTGCTACAGTCTGTTCTTTTATCTCTTTTGCTTCTTTAGCAGCTTTTTCAAGGATCTCGGTACACGTTGCATCTGCTTTTCTTATGATCTCATCCGCTTCATTCTCCGTTTCCTTGATGGCCTTAATGGTTTCTTCTACCATTTTTCTACCACCTCTCCTTCAAAAAATACAAAATCTAGTTTAAATTATAATCTTATTTTCGTGATTTTGCCATACATTTCTTATATTTTCTTTAAATTGTATGTCACTTTGATACATTTTTATCATTTTGTCGTTTTATATTTGTGCACATATAAATAAGTAGAAATATTTGAAAACCTCCTGCGTTTACTTATATACCTGGTATGCAAATAAGGATATCATCTCATTTTCTTAACGAAAATGGACAATATCCTTATTTTGTCTAAATAATATGAAATTTATACAATCTCTGCAGCTTCGCTTATGCCGCTCTTAACGTTTTCCACATTTCTGGTTTCTACTTTTTCTCCCGAAGTCACAATTACGATAACGCTATTACTCTTTCCGGCTTTTCTGATCTTTTCGAAATCCACTTCAACCAGCGGATCTCCGCATTTTACATTCTGTCCTGTCTTAGCAATGATGTGGAATCCTTCTCCATTCATTGCTACGGTATCAATACCGATATGAATCAGGATTTCTTTTCCGTCATCTGTCGAAAGACCAACCGCATGTCCGGTCTCATACATAAGTTCCACAGTTCCATTGACCGGAGATTTGATCATGGAATCTTCCGGAACGATCGCAAATCCATCTCCCAGTACCTTCCCTGCAAATGTCGGATCAGCCACTTCTTCCAGTGGAATTACTTTTCCTGATACCGGCGCTACGATCTTATTTCCATCTGTCATTTCTCCATTTGCTTCCATCTCCAATACTGATCCATCATCCATTCCGTCCTCTGGCAGCATTGCTTCTTCCGGCACTCCGAACAGGTATGTCAGTACAAAACATAATGCAACCGAACAGATGGAAATAATCAGATACCACAGGAACTGTCTTCCTTCATAAATGTACATCAGATAAGAAGGGATAACTGCCAGTCCGTAAGAATTAGACTGAATATTTAATAATGATAACGATGCAGCTCCAAGTCCTGATGTAAATAACATGATAATCAACGGTTTTAGATTATAGCGCAGCTGGATACCGAAGAGTACCGGCTCGCTGATTCCGAACAGTTGCGATAACATAGCTCCAATACTCGTCTGTCTGACCGTAGTATTTTTTGATTTTACAAAAAATGCAAGACACGTTCCAACATTGGCAAATCCGTACATTGCACATAATGTAATCACCGGATTGAATCCTGTGTTCGCAAGAAGTGAAGTCTCGATCATTGTATATGTATGATGCAACCCGGTAATTACAAGAAGCGGGTATGTCGCTCCGATGATAAAGCCACCGATTCCAAATGGCAGATGTACCAGTGCTTCAACGATGCTGACAAGCTTTAATTCCACCACATGCATCACAGGTCCTACACAAAGGATTACGATTAAGAATGTAACCAGCATCACTACAAATGGCGTCATGATCAGATCCAGTGCATTCGGCATGATTTTTCTGAGCTTTTTCTCAAGCTTTGCCCCGATCAGTGCCGTAATGATCGCTGTCAGTACACTACCCTGGCATCCAACGATTGGAATCTTTCCAAATGCCATGATTGCTGATATTCCGCTGTCCGGATTCGCTACCGAATATGCATTTGGCAGGATTGGTGAAACGAGCATCAGACCAAGTACCATACCAATGACCGGTGTTCCGCCGAATACCTTGAATGCAGACCAGCAGATGATCGCCGGCAGGAACGAGAATGCCGTCTCAGTCAGTACATTTACCAGTGTTACGATGTAATCCGGAATCATATCTGTAGATGCACCGAACAATCCCAGTACATTATCGTTGAACACGCAGCCTTTTAATCCCAGGAACAGACCGGTCGCCGCGATCACCGGGATGATCGGGATAAAGATATCTCCCAGTATCCGCATCAGGCGCTTTACACCTTTTTGCTGATTCTTGATTGCTTCATCCTGTTCTTTTTTTGATAATGTTTTTAATCCAAGATTCTCTATTTCTTCATATACTTTATTGACAATTCCGGTTCCCAGAATGATCTGGAACTGACCTGCATTGAAGAATGTTCCCTTTACAAGCGGCAGTTTTTCCAGTTTCTTCACATCGATTGCTTCTTTATCTTTGACGATTAGACGCAATCTGGTTGCACAATGTGTTGCAGATACAATATTGTCTTTGCCGACGATCCGGATAATATCCTCCGCCGCTTTTCTGTAATCCTTTCCTTCCATGATTCTTTGCTCCCTTTTTTCCTTTATTTTTCTTCCTTTATCTCTTTTAATAACACTGCCTGGAATGGCTTAAGTACTAATTTATTTTCTTTGATATTGAATTCTTTCTCTTTTCTGTCAGAATTTTGCCAGATCAATTTCTTTTTCTCTACATCTACATTTTCTTCCACCGTCTCCGGACTCAGATTGATCCAGCATTCAATGCTTTCTTCTTTGGTAAATCTACGGTACGCGATTACGTTGTCACTGCTCTGTAACGGTTCGATATCTCCAAATATCAGGCAGTCCCGGTATTCGCCTTTCTGTCTGAACGCTATCATTTCTTTATAGAACTGATAGTTGCTTCCGTCATGTCCAATCTGATCTTCTGCATTGATCTTCGGATATTCTTCTGTCATTCCAAGCCATGGTTTTACATTCGAGAATCCGCCATACTGTTCATTCGTCCACGGGAACGGTGTTCTTGTGTTATCACGGCTTCTGAGATTTACGATATGTAATGCTTCTTTTTCTGTCAGTCCCTCTTCGATCGCTCTGTGATACTGGTCAATACTTGAAATGTCATTAAACTCTTCGATTCCATTTCTCTCAAAATTCACCATTCCCAGTTCCTGTCCCTGATAGATGAACGGTGTTCCTCTCAGGAAGAAATACATTGCCGCAAGTGCCTTTACCGCATCACTGTTGTTCTGGTATTCTTTCAAATATTTTGACGTTGCTCTTGGCTGATCGTGATTTTCGATAAAGTTTGCACCCCAGCCGCATTTTTGCAATGCCATCTGACTTGCCATAACTTTTTGATTCAGATCTTTTACCGTCCACGGAATCCGTTTGAACCATTCACTTCCCGATGCAATATCCAGATCCGCATAACGGAAATCAAATATCATCGAAAAGTATCCTTGTTCCCCGATAAATTCTTCCAGTTCTTCATACGGGACTCCCGGTGCCTCTGCAACCGTCACGCAATCGTGTCTCTGGAATGTATTTTCTTTCAGTTCATTTAAGAAAACGCCAATCCCCGGCTGTTTTCTGGATGCCTTCGTACATTTTGCCAGACCGTCCACGCCGTCTGCTTCCCGGTCTTTCCATGTCAGATCCTTTTTGATAAATGTGATCGCATCAATCCGGAATCCGGCAATTCCTTTATCTAACCACCAGTTCACCATCTGATACAATTCTTTTCGCACTTCCGGATTCTCCCAGTTCAGATCCGGCTGTTTTTTCCCAAATGCATGGAAATAATACTCGTCTCTTCCCGGAACTTTTTCCCATACATTGCCGCCAAATACGGATCTCCAGTTATTAATCTCTTTCTTTCCGGATTTGAAAATGTAATAATCATGATATTTACTTTCCGGATTCTTTAATGCTTCCTGGAACCACGGATGTTCATCTGATGTATGGTTGATCACAAGATCCAATATAATCTTGATGTCTCTTTTCTTTCCTTCCCGAATCAGCTCATCCATGTCATCCATAGTTCCAAACTCATCTGCGATCTTCATATAATCAGAAATGTCATATCCGTTATCATCCATTGGTGACTGATAACACGGACAGATCCACAACATGGTAACTCCCAGATCCTTCAAGTAGTCAAGCTTTGATGTAATTCCTTTCAGATCACCGATTCCATCTCCGTTACTGTCGCAAAAACTTCTTGGATAAATCTGATATATAACTTCTTCCTGCCACCATTTTCTTTTTACCATCTCTTATCTCTCCTTAATGATTTTCCTGTTCACCAGTTCCTTGTAAATACCATCTTCCTGTACTGTTCCACAGATAACATCCGCTATTTTTTTTAATTCTGCACTGCCGTTTTCCATGGCTACTCCCGTTCCTGTTGCCAGTAACAGTTCTGCATCATTCTCTCCATCTCCAAAGCTCATGCTTTCGGATTTTTTGATTCCCAGTTGCTGATTCAGATATCTGACTGCATTGCCTTTATTACATCCTTCCGGAAGACATTCCAGAAGCCAGTTTTTTCCAAATGGAACTGACTGTACAATTTCGCATCCACTCTCTATCTGATGTCTGATCTCATTTATTACATCCTGGGTTCCAACAATGCAAATCTTATGCGCCTTTTCCTGGTTCAGATCGTATTCTGTCATATTATCTTTGTACAAGTATTTATTCTTTCTTTTGATTCTTTCTCTTTCTTCTTCTGTACATTCCTTCGTCTTTTCTTTAAATAGCTGTTGGTATATCTCTGCTGCCCTTTGATCCATGTAGACATTCTTTTGCGTTTCCAGTACCAGCCCGACCTGTTCTTTTTTTGTTAATATCCCGACTTCTTCCAGCCATTTATCAGGGAACGTTTTCCTTTCCAGTTCCTGTCCCCGGTACCGGATGCTTGCACCGCCTCCACTGATCATCCCATCCATTTGAAGTTCCTGTACATCTTTTTGAATACTGCCCATATTCCTTCCGGTACATA
>ERZ1673696.1406-NODE-1406-length-20279-cov-6.226315_pt1 | contig 20279 bp, 10 predicted proteins | sample MGYA00580226_ERZ1673696 | MGnify/ENA primary metagenome ERZ1673696 (study PRJEB41218, sample SAMN15661743) | gut metagenome | host: Homo sapiens | place: Canada: London | collected 2015-08-20/2019-03-30 | study: EMG produced TPA metagenomics assembly of... | reverse complement strand
GAAGAAAGAAGAGATTGCCCAGGATGCTCTTATCCAGTTCTTCTGCCGTCACCCGATGGTAGATCAGCTGATTCATAAAATATTTCTGATATATTTTTTTCTTATTGCCTGCTCTCTCCAGCTTTTCTTTCACTTCTTCCAACTCTTTTAGAATCAGTTCCGAAGAAAGCTCGTGTTTCAGAAGATAATTGGATACGCCGTAGCGAATTCCCTTCTGAGCATAATCAAAATCACGGTACGCCGAAAGCAGGATCACAACGGTTTCTTTGTCTTTTTCTTTGATCTGTCTTGTCAGCTCCAGACCATCCGTTCCCGGCATGCGGATATCCGAGATCACGATCTGCGGATGCGTCCTGTCAAAAAGTTCCAGAGCCTTTTTCCCACTCGTCGCACATCCCACCACATGATAGCCGTTTCTTTCCCAATCCACCATGTTTTTCAGATATTCCAGTGCCAGTACTTCATCGTCTACCAGCATAATATCGGTCATAGCACTGCTACCTCCCTGTATAAAAACAGCCCCGAAAAAATCGGGGCTGCACATTTTCTTTTGCAGTTTGTATTTAATTTGCCTTGCCGCTTAAGTATTTCTCGATGTTTGCAATTGCTTCCTGCTCATCTTCACCACTGGCAGACACCATGATGTCTTCCCCTGATGTCAGTCCTAATGTCATCATACCCATGATACTCTTTGCATTGACGCGTCTCTGTTCGCTCTCTACATAGATATCACTTTCAAACTGGCTGGCAACCTGAACAAGCAGTGCTACCGGTCTTGCTTCCAGCCCACTTGGAATCTGAATGGTAATCGGTTTCTTAATCATAATAATTTTCCTCCTCATTATCTCTTAGCGTTTCCGCAATATCGCTTAATTTTCTCAGTCTGTGATTTACGCCGGACTTTCCGACCGGGGTTGAAAGCATCATCCCCAGCTCTTTGAGCGTTGCCTCCGGCTGCTCCAGACGCAGCCTTGCAATCTCTGCAAGTCCCTCGGACAGCTGCTCAAAACCGATCTTCTGCTGAATATAGCGGATATCTTCGATCTGTCTGACTGCCGCACTTACTGTTTTATGAATATTGGCTGTCTCACAGTTGACCTTGCGGTTGACTGAGTTACGCATCTCCTTCAAGATGCGTACATTCTCAAGCTCCATTAAAGAAACATGAGCTCCCATCACGTTTAACATATCTACGATCTGGGATCCTTCTTTGAGATACACTACAAAATGCTTTTTTCGCTGTACGATCTTCGCGTCCACGCCAAAATCATTCATGATCTCCTGAAGCTGAACTGCTTTGTGAACCGTCGCACATACGATTTCAAAATGATAAAATTTCTGCGGATCACTGATGGAACCCGCCGCCAGGAAAGCACCTCGTATAAAAGCCCGTCGGCAGCATGTTTTTTGAATCACCAGATTGTCCGAGATAGAAAACTGCTCCTCAATTTCCATATCCGCATTGAACAGCCTGGCCGCCTTCAGAATACGTATCGCATCTTCATGGTTCAACACCGCCACCGTATATGTACGGCTTCCTTTTGAAAATGTACCCTGCCTGATTGAAACTTCAACTTCTATATTAAATGCTTTTTTCAATAATGTAAAGTACTTTCTTGCAACATATACGTTTTCTGTCTGGATTTTTAAACTGTAATGGTCTTTTTCGGATATGGAAACACCGCCGCACATGCTGATGATCGCCGCGATCTCGGCAATCTGGCAATGGCGTGCCAACGTCTGGTGTCTGGATAATTCGTCCTTCACTCCACTTGAAAATGACATGGCATCCTCCGTTATTTCCCGATATCTCTGTGTTCGATGCGAATGCCGTAATCATTCTGGAGACTCAGGCTTTCGAACAGCTTATTTGCCAGTGTCACAGAACGGTGTTTGCCGCCTGTACAGCCGATGCCGATGATCAGCTGATTTTTTCCTTCCTGCACATAGTTCGGCAACAGAAACTGCACCATATCCGTCAGTTTATTTAAAAATACATGGGAAACATCAAATCCCATTACGTAATCCTGCACCGGTTTGTCATTTCCGGTCTGTTTTTTCAGTTCATCGATATAATACGGATTCGGCAGAAAACGCACATCAAATACCAGATCGGCATCCGCCGGAATTCCGTACTTGAACCCAAAAGAGAGTACCGTCACAACCAGGCTTTTAAACTCTCTTCCTTCCACAAAAATCTTTTCCAGCTCCATATTAAGCTCTCTTGTGAGCAGTTTGCTGGTATCGATGATATAGTCTGCATGACGCTTCAGAAACGCAAGTTTCTCACGCTCCTGTGCGATCCCGCGGTCCACGCGGCCGCCGCGTGCCAGCGGATGGGTCCTTCTCGTTTCTTTATAACGCTTCACCAGCACTTCATCAGCTGCATCCAGAAACAGGATCTCGTATTTCTGACTGGCTGCCGCCATGCCTTCCAGCACATCTTCCAGTTTTCCAAGTGCCTCGCCGCTTCTTACGTCCACGCCAAGTGCCACCCTCTGGATCTCACTTCCCGGTGTGTACGCCATCTCCGCAAATTTGGAAATCAGCGAGATCGGCAGGTTGTCCACGCAGAAATATCCCATATCTTCCAGTCTGTTTAATGCTGTACTTTTTCCGGCTCCTGACATACCGGTCACAATCACAAATCTCATTTAAAATTCTCCCAGTAATTTCACTTCCGGCTCCAGTGTCACACCACTTTGTGCTTTTACTCTTTCCGCCACCTGACGGATCAGTTCGGTGACATCTTCTGCCGTTGCATCGCCTGTATTGATCACAAAACCGCAGTGTTTTTCCGATACCTGTGCACCGCCGACCTGAAATCCGCGAAGTCCGGCATCCATGATCAGCTTTCCGGCAAAGTATCCTTTCGGACGTTTGAACGTACTTCCGGCACTCGGATATTCCAGCGGCTGTTTGGAAATCCGCTTTTTCTTCAGATCTTCCATCACGGCACGGATTTCTTTTAGATCTCCGTCTGTCAGCTGCAGAACAGCTTCCAGCACAAGATAGCCTTTTTCTGCAATGATGCTTGTCCGGTATCCCATCTTCAGTTCTTCTCTTTTTAAGGTTTTTACTTCGCCTTTTTCTGTCAGAACCGTGACTTCTTCTGTCACATCTTTCATTTCTCCGCCGTAGGCTCCGGCATTCATTACCATGGCTCCGCCGATGGTTCCCGGAATCCCGGCTGCAAATTCAAACCCTGTCAGGGATGCTTCCAGTGCCTTTTTCGCTGTCCTGGAAAGCAGTGTGCCAGCCTGCACATACAGCCTGTCTCCCTCCACGCGAAGATCTGAAAAATTTTTAAAAAGCTGAATGATCACTCCACGGAATCCACGGTCACTGACCAGAAGATTGCTTCCGTTTCCGATCACATACCATGGCATTTCCTCGCTTTTACATAAGTTTATAATATTTTTTATCTGATCTGTTGTCTGTGGGGAAACAAAATAATCCGCCGCACCGCCGATGCGAAACGTTGTGTGCTGTTTCATCGGTTCGTCTGTTCTGACATTTTCTTTTCCCGCAATTTCACAAAGCTGCTTAAAAAAACCTGCCTTCACATCATTCTCCTTTTCTTTTCAACAATCCGCTCTCTGCGATTGCTTTTACAATTTCCTGCATCACCGGAACCGGTTCTACCAGGGCAAATCGCATAAATCCCTCTCCGAGACTTCCGAAACTGCTGCCCGGCACACCGATCAGTCCTGTTTTTTCCATCAGTTCCATACAGAATTCTTCCGATGTACCATGTCCTTTTGGCACCGGTGCCCATACAAACATCGTACCTTCGCTGTCCGGAACATCCCAGCCGATGCTGCGAAGTCCGCCGCAGAATGCCTGATTTCTTCTCTCATATTCTTCGCACTGTGCAAGCACTGCGTCCTGCGGACCGTTCAGTGCTGCTGCCGCACCGTACTGGATCGGCAGAAAAACACCATAGTCAAACTGCGTTCTCACAGAACGGAATTTATCTACGATCTTCTGATTTCCAATCACAAAAGAAATTCTTGCACCGGTAAGGTTGTAAGACTTGGACAGAGAATAAAACTCCACACCGACTTCTTTTGCCCCTTCGTAGCTTAAAAAAGATTTTCCTTCTCTTCCTCCGTAGATAATATCAGAATATGCATTATCATGTAAAATAATGATATTATATTTTTTCGCAAATGCAATCAGCTCTTCATAAAAGGCATCATTCGCCGTTGCACAGACCGGATTTAACGGATAAGAAACCAGCATGTATTTTGCTGCTTTTGCCGTCTCTTCCGGAATATCGGAAAGCTTCGGCAGAAATCCGTTTTCACGGTACAAAGGATAAGTACGCACATCCGCACCGCACAGAGACGGACCGATGCTGAAGATCGGATACCCCGGATTCGGAGTTAAGACCACATCGCCCGGATTGCAGAGTGCCCAGGCAATATGAGCCATACCTTCCTGTGAACCGTTGATCGTCATGATCTCTTCCGGCTCAATGGATACACCAAATCTTCTCTTGTAAAAATTCTGCACTGCCTCCAGAAGAAACGGGCGGTCTGTCAGTGCATATTTATAATTTTCCGGATCTTTTGCCGCCTCTGAAACAGCTTCCATGATATGAGGTGCCGGCTTGAAATCCGGTGTGCCGACGGAAAGATTATAAACTTTCTTTCCCGCCTTCACCATCTCTTCTTTCTTTTCATTTAATATTGCAAAAATTCCTGCCTGAAAGCTGTCTGCTTTCTTCGAGAACTCAAATTCCATGATCCTCTCCATCTCCTTCTTGTATATCTCCTGTATCCGCGTCCGCCTGATCCGCAGATACGGTTTCTTCTGCTGTTTCATCTTTCTCATCCGCGTCTTTTTCTGCCTGTCCGTTTTCAAAGTCATATTCTTCAAACGCATCACCCGCAGATGAAAGTTCCGGCTTTTTACCTTTTCTGATCCAGATCGCACTGGTCAGCAGGTAAAGTGCCACACAGATCAGGCTGATCCAGGTACCCTTCCAGAGTCCTTCCGGCGTATATTCAAACGTGATCGTGTGTGTTCCTTCTGTCACATCAACACCGGTCAGTGCATCTCCGATCATATAATAATCATCGTCTTCGCCGTCGATCTTGACACTCCATCCTTCATCATATGGAAGCGAAAGCATCAGAACGCCGTCTTCGGCCGCTTCCACCGTTCCTTCAAACTTTCCGTCCTCAAATTTTGTGAGCTGTAACTGAGATTTGGCCAGCTCATCATGTACCTGCTGATAGAGTTCCTGATCGCAGGTCCACACTTCCGCTGTCACCGGTCCGCTCTGGTTTTCCTTAAAGGTGCAGGTGACTGTCGCATTGTCGATCGCATCAAAACATCCGAGGTCATACAGATGATCGTTATAAGTGTCATATGTTCTTGTATAATCCGGTGTCGTGATCTCAATGCTGGACACAGATGAGGTCACATCCAAATAAACCTGTTTGCCCGCCGGAAGCACGATTGTATAAGTGCCGCCGTCTTCCATGTCGATCGTCTCTTCCAGTTCAAAAAGATCTTCATCAATACCGGTTGCCATCGTCACGAAATCATTCTGTATCTCAAAATGATCGGTGCTGTCTGTCGTCCAGTCAATAATGTCATCTTTTACCATAAATCCAAGACTCAATGCCCCGCTGTTCTTATACAGATTCATATCACCTTCCTGATCGACTTTCTCCATCTGATAGAGCTGATCGGTTCCGCGGCTCGAGAGCACATATTTTACGCCGAAAATATCATTGACCAGTTTGGTAAATCCATTGTAACCGTTTTTATTCGTTCTCGCCTCAATACCGAGGCCTTTGCACATATCAACCGTAGCTGCCGGCATTGTAGAGGAAAACAGAACCACGCCGTCCGCTCCGAGGAACATATTCTCGTCACGCATACGGTTGCTGTCAATCTCGCTTCGATAGAAATTATCCTGATTTCCCTGTCTGCCTTCCTGTCGTTCGGTTGTTTTTTCATAGGCGATCTGCTCATCCAGATAGGTACTTCGTCCCACAGTTCCGTTGCAGAATACACCAAAGATCGCATAACTTACCATTTCCACCGCTGCCAGGAAAAAGAAAAGAGAGCGGAAGACCTCCCGGTGCATTTTCCCAAGGCGATAGATCAGCATCGCCATACCATAGAGGATCAGAAGTCCGATGGTAATGCCATACGTATACAGTTCCCGTTCGCCAAGTCCGGTCACTGCAGAATAGATGGCAAACGCAAGCGGTACTGCCATCGCCAGAAGAACCTGCCATACCTTAAACTTATGCATATGCCTCCAGGCATCAAACGCCATCGTGAGCATCAGGAAAATATAGATAAATGCAAAACGGTTCGGCAGTCCGTTCTGTACATGGAAACCATGCCAGATATAGTTGAGCACATTGACATCAAAGCTTGCATAGAGCAGCACAAGCAGTGCCGTCTTTGCGATCCGTTCACGCAGCTTGATATTTTTATCCAGCAGATACAGAACAGCCAGGATCAGCGTCACCGTTCCGCAGAATGCATTGACACCGATCTGGTCGTCCGCAATGTTGATCGGTTCGCAGAATGCAAACTGGCTCGTCAGCTGCGATAAATTATTGACAAACAGCTTGATCGGGCTTGGAAAACTGTTCTCCGCAGACTCCGTAACGCCAAGTGCGACATAGGCCGGCAGCAGTACCACGGCAGCCATACCTCCTGCAAGCAGGGCATGCCAGCCGAAATTGACTGCTGAAGTAATGATGTTTTTGATCTTGATCTCTCTTGCACTGATCCACAGAACCACAAAATAAAGGCAGGAAAACAGGCAGAGCATAAAGCCAATGTAATAGTTGCAGTATAATGCATAAAACAGGGAAATGCAGAACAGACTGCCCCTCTCTCCTTTTAAAATCCGCTCGATCCCCATCATCACAAGCGGCAGCATGGCAATGCTGTCCAGCCACATCAGGTTGAAATAGTATCCGATGATAAAGCTGCCAAGAGAAAACATCAGCGAGAACACAAGCGGCATGTAAGTCTGGCCTTTGCTCTTCGTACTGAAATACCAGGCAGAGGTAAGACCGCAAAGTCCGATCTTGAGCACGATCAGAAGTGCCATCGCATCCATCATATTTCTCTTCGGGAAAAGCACAATCAGGAAATTCAGCGGGCTCGCCAGATAATAGGCATACGTTGCCCAGAAATTAAAGCCCAGTCCTCCTCCAAAAGAATAGCGAAGGGAACTTCCCTGTTCCAGTTTTTCATGGAATTCCGTAAAAAACGGAAGATACTGGTGGAGTGAATCGATGATCAGCACACCATGATCTCCAAACGGAAATACCTGATTGACTGCAAACGCCAGTGCGATCGTCAGTGCCGGAATGGCAAAGCCGAGGATGCAGCAGTTGCGTTTTACCGGATTTACCGGTGCCTTCTCTTTTTCCGAGAATACAAACACTTTGCTGAAAATATAGTTCAGCACCAGCACAACCACCTGAAGTGCCAGCTTGGAACCCACTTCCGGAATGCCAAACAGACAGCTCAGAAAAACAACGCCGAACACTTCGATAAACATCGTGGAGAGACGCATTCCGATAAAACTGCCCATTTCCACGGCCAGTTCCCGCACTCCATGCGTGCGGCTTTCAAAAACAAACTGTTTGTTGACTGCGTATGCAAACAGGATAGAGAGAAAGATCGCCAGCACATTTGCAAGCGTCATATCAACCCCAAGTACAGTTCGCAGCAGGGCATAACTTCCAAGATTTACAAATGTCGTACACCCGCCAAAGAAAATATAGCGGATGCCCTGATTACGGTACAATTTTTTTATAAATTCTGCCATATTACCTTCCTTACTTTTTCTGTAAAGCGGATTCTTATGATCCGCCGCACTACGTTTTTTGGATGCTTTGATCTTTACACAGAACAAGAACAAAGTCCACACCCTGATCTTTGCATCCATATCTTTTCCAGTATATATCGACCGGCAGCAAAATGCAAGGTTTAAAGAGCGATGCCCTCCTGCAAAGAAAACGCATAAATGATTTTTTCCTTTACTTCATGCCCGGTCGTCTGTTTCAGTGCCTTTGCATAGTAATTAAGCTGTGCCTGATAGCGTTCTTTTAACTTCTGTTCCTGTCCTTTTAAAACCCGGTCCGTCTTATAGTCCAGCAGAACGATCTGGTCTCCTTCATAAAACCATGCATCAATGATTCCCTGTACCAAAACCATTTCTTCTTTATCCCACTGCGGTCGGATATCCGATGCCGGCACACCGATCACAAACTGTTTTTCGCGATAAAGTTGACCTCTTTTGGCCGCATCTGCCGCCCGTTTCCCGATATCGGTTCGGAAAAAGTGCACGATCGCCGGAATGTTCAAAAGCGATATCTCTTCTTCTCTTATCTGCTTTTTCTTTTGAAGTTCCAAAAGCTGTGCTTCCACCTGTCGGACCGTATCTGCTGCCGTAAAATCAAGCCGCTGCATCACATGATGCATGGCAGTTCCTTTTAGCGCCCCGCTCTTTTCTTCTTTTGCCTCCAGAAATTTTGGTACTGTTGCCGTATCTTCCGGTTCTTTTATCAGTACGATCCCCTGATTTTCCGGTTCTTCTTTCTGCTCCTGTATCTGACTTTGACGCTTGATCTCTGAAACCGAACATTTTCCCTGGATCTCCAGCCTTCCTTCATATGGATAGATTTTCGCACTCTCCTGCGTCATCCAGGCAAGAAAAGCGGCATATCCTTCCTCCTTTTCAAAAAGGTGATCTCTGAACTGCTGCAAGATCGTATCGCCGTAGTTTTCCTCATCCAGTTTTTCCCGGTACAGGTCATCCACGCTATATTTGCGGATTGGAATTTCTGACTGTATCCCTTCTTCATAGAGCACAGAGCGCAGAATCCATTCGAGCATCGATGCGGCATTTTTGATCTCCAGATAAGACAGTTGCTTTTTTCCTGCCCCGCCGCTCCATTTCGAGAGCATATCTTCCATTTTTTTGAGACTTCCGCTCAAATAGAGCTTTTCTTTTGCACGTGTCACCGCCACATAGAGGACTCGCAGTTCTTCCCCGAGACTTTCCGTCAGCAGAATCTGCTGGATCGCTTTCTTTAAGATTGTCGGTGCCTTGGTCCGAAGCAGCGGATCAACGACGTCACAGCCCACGCCATAATTCTGATGGATGGCGATCGTACTTCTGGCATCCTGCCGGTTAAATGCTTTTCCGAGTCCTGCCACAAAGACGATCGGAAACTCCAGTCCCTTGCTCTTATGGATGCTCATGATCCGCACCGTATTCTCTTCTTCTCCGATCGTACTTGCCTCACCGAAATCCACTTCATATTTCTGCAGATTTTCGATATATCGCACAAAATTAAACAAGCCGCGGTAGCTGGTACTCTCATAAGCTGCCGCCTTTTCTGCGAGCATCTCAAGATTTGCCTTTCTCTGCGATCCCGCCGGCATCGCACATACATAGTCAAAATATCCGGTTTCTTCGTAAATTTTCCACAGAAGCTCGTGCATCGGCGTATACGGCACACAACTGCGAAAATGTTCCAGCACTTTAAAAAACTTCTGAAGTTTTTCTCTTAAAATCCCGTCGCTGCCCGCATTTTCATACGCCCGGCACGCTTCATAATAAGAAACTTCCGGATTCTCCGTACGGATCTTCGCCAGTTCTTCTGTCGCAAACGTGCCGATTGGAGACGTCAGCACTGCGGTAAACGGAATATCCTGTCTTGGATTATCCAGGACACGCAGAAAGGACAGCACCGTACGCACTTCCAGTGCCGAAAAATAACCGCTTCTCGTCCCGGTGTATGCCGGAATTCCCATATCCGATAAAACTGCCAGAAATTCTTCCGACCAGCCGCTTAAGGAACGCAGCAAAATGACGATATCGCGATATTCTGCTTTTCGGTAATGCCTGCTTTCTTTGTCATAGACCAGCTCTCTTCCGACGATCGCTTTGATCTGTCCGCCGATCATACGTGCTTCGGCCTCTCTTGCATTTGTCTCTGTCACCGAATCTGCATCAAAAAGCAGGATCTCACTTCCGGAAAGCGGAGATTTTGCTGCCGTCAGATCATCCGTCTCAACATTGGTGACCAGTTTCGGAAATTCGATCCCGGCATAGAGTGCCGCATTATCATCATATTCTACATTTCCGAGATTCCGGTGCATGATCTTGCGAAAAATAAAATTGACATCAAAGAGCACTTCCTTTCGGCTTCGGAAATTTTTGTGCAGCTCGATCTTCTGATTTTCGGAGTCTTCCGTCGTATAGGTATCGTATTTTTCCATGAACAGCTCCGGGCAGGCAAGACGGAACCGGTAAATGCTCTGCTTGACATCACCAACCATAAACAGATTGTTCTGCCCCATGCTGCATCTGGAAATGCTGGTCAGGATCAGCTCCTGGACCATGTTGCTGTCCTGATATTCATCGATCATGATCTCTTCGAACTGCTTTGAAAAAGCCAGTGCCGCTTCACCTGGCACCACATTTCCATTCTCTTTTTTCACCAGGATCTGCAGTGCCAGATGTTCCAGATCTGAGAAATCCAAAAGATTTCGCTCCCGTTTTTTCTCCGTAAACCGCAATCCAAACTCGGATGCCAGCATCAGAAGCATCTGTGCGGACACTTTTCCCGCCTTCAGCTCTTCTAACATCTCCTGCGGACTCTGGTAAAAATACTGCTCCTGCAAAGAGGCAATGCCTTTTTTGATCTGATCACGCAAAAGCTTTACCTGTTCCCGCTTTTCATCCGATACTTCTTCATCTTTTTTTCTGGAAAGCACTGCAAATTTTCTGATGTTCAGAAAACGTCTGGCATATTCTGCGTAATCATTGCCTTTAGAAAGCTGTTTTAAGATCTCGCCGTCCTGCTCCAGGGCATCTGCGTACATCCACGGTCCGTACGGCGAATTTGCGACTTTCAGGGCTTCTTTTCGGATCATTTCCAGATCATTCAGGGTCTGATCGACCTGCTCACAGATCATTTTCATCCATTCACTTGAGATCAGATCTTCCAGTGTATCAATATCATAATTTTTCTTACATTCTTCCAGCCATTCTTCCGGCCATGGATGACTTCTGGAAAATTCATAGACTTGCCAGATCATTTCGATCAGATTCTCATCATTTTTTCCGTTTGCGAAACATTCCACAAACTGTAAAAAGTCCGTATCGCCCTCCTGATACTTTTCTTCCAGAAGCTCTTCCGCCGTATCTCGCCGCAGAAGTTTTGCCTCTCCTTCATCCACGATGGAAAACGCCGGATCCAGATCGATCAGATGAAAATATGTCCGAAGCACCGACTGACAGAAACTGTCGATCGTCGTGATCTGTGCATGAAAAAGCAGCGTTTCCTGTCTTTGCAGATTCTCGTTATCCGGATCTGCGAGCAGCCTTTTCTGGATTTCCAGTCCGATCCGCTCACGCATCTCTGCCGCCGCAGCTCTTGTAAACGTCACGATCAGCAGACGATCAATATCCACCGGATGTTCCCTGTCCGTGATCTTCTGCAAAATACGCTCTACCAGAACGGCTGTCTTTCCGGAACCTGCCGCCGCCGAGACCAGAATATTCCGGTTTCGAAGCCAGATGACCTGCTTCTGTTCTTCTGTCCACAGATTTCCCATCAAAAATCCCCTCCTTCTCGCAAAAATTCCCAGATATCATCCGGATCCACTTCTTTCAGCCTCCGGTAATGCATGCCCGGTATTTTCCGATCAAAACCGCAGATATCTTTAAATTCACAGTAATCGCAGGCTGTTTTTCCTTTCTTTTCATAAGGATTGATCTTTACATCTCCCTTAAGGATCGCACATCCGATCGCCCGCATCTTCTCTTCCACAAATTTCGAAAGTGTCAAAAACTGCTCTTCGGATACCACGCTCGCATAGCGAGAATAGCTGCCGTCTTTGTTTCTGGCAACCGGAATGACATCGGATGTTTTCTCCAGACTGCGGTCAAGTGCTTCTACCACTTCACTTTCTGCATTGACAAGACCATTTGGACGCAGCTCTTTCAAAATCCGTTTTTCCAGCTCTTCTTCGCTCTCCCCATGCTTCTGATCCACGATCGGATCTTTCATTGCATAATAGAAGATGCCTGCCGGTTTTATTTTTTTATCCGGATGAATGCGTTGTTCCATCTCCAGTGCCGCATTCAGATAAACGACAAGCTGCATCTGCAGTCCGTAATAAAATTCCTGTAGATCAAACACTTTATTTCCTGATTTATAATCTACGACTTTTACCAGAACTTCATCCTCCGTTTCGTACAGATCAATGCGGTCGATCCGCCCTTTCAGCCGCATCGTCTCTTCGTCCGAAAGTGCGATATTCACCGCCTTCAAGTCCGAAGAACTTAAAAACGGCACTTCAAAATTGGACGGAATAAAGTTTCCGGCACGCACCTGCCTGGTCAGTGCCCAGATCGTGCGTTCCATGATCCGCTTCATGCGGCGGATCACATATTCATTTCTGGCACTGGAATGCAGAAGGGTTGATGCATAAGCTTCGGAAACCTCTTCTACCGTCTCCGCCGCCAGACGTTTCTGTTCTTTCTCCGGAATGTTAAACCAGGTATATTCGCTCGCCTCCACTTTTCGTGCGTAAGACTCCAGCACCTTATGGAAAATATTTCCCATATCCACCGGCTGGAATACAAACAGATCTCTTTGCGATACCCGAAGACCATAATTCAGAAAATGTGCATAGGAGCACGCCGAAAATTTCTCCAGCCGACTGACACTGTTGACCAGCGTCTGTCCGTAAAGCCGTTTTGCCGTCGTCTTTGACATCGGCTCCGTCTTTCCATGCAGAAAGGCCGCATCCAGCAGCTTTTTCGCCAGATCCTGATATTTTTCCTTTCCTTCGTACCATCCAAACAGACTGGCCGCCGTCTTCTCCACGCTTCCAAGTGCCGCTTTTCTCAGTCCGTCCGCCAGATGCACAATCCCGCTCTCTGCCGTTGTGATCCTTGCAAGCGGATCTTCAATCAGATCTTCATCCTGAAGCGTCAGCTGCGGAAACATCCTTAAAATACTTCCGACCACATAGGAAGGACGCAGCACTCGTCCGTCCAGCCCCATCCTTCCGTAAGAAAGATAAAGCTTTGCCGATGGTTTTGTTAGATTCAGATACAGATAAAACTTCTGGATATAACTGTTTTCTCTTGCCGTCGGTGCCAGTTCCATGCCAAGCTCGGATAAGGTTTCCCGGTCCATATCGGAGAGAATACTGGTTTTTTCTTCTTTTTTCGGCACCCAGCCGTCATTCAGCCCCAGAAAAAACAGTACTTTGATGTCCTTTAACCTGGTACGCTCGATATCGCCGACCAGCACACAGTCCATCGTCGGAGGGATCATGCCAACCTTGGCCTCCTCAAATCCGGCATCGAGGATTTCGGTATATTCCTGAAGGCTCATCGGCTCATCACCAAGCAGCTCCACCAGTTTGTCAAACAGCTCGATCACTATGCCGTAGATCTGCTCGTATTCTCTTGCAAGGTCATAAGCCTCTTCCTGCTCAAATTTTTCCCGGTAATCCTGCATTTTCTGCTCAATACCATAATGCACCATCAGATCATAAAGTGCTTCTGTTTTCTGACGCACCGTCCCGTCCTTTTCTCTGACCTGATCCACAAAGGCAAGCAGCGGCGGCAGGATCTTCTCTTTGAACGGTTCTTCCTGTTCATCCCACGGCTCTTCCCAGCGTCTGCGGCTGTTGATCCCATTTGCCAGCACATAGTTTTCCAGCCGGTCGATCTCATCCTTTTTTAGCCCCGCAAGCCCGGTTCGCAGATAACGGAACATACTTTCATAGCGAAAGCTTTTGGCTGCGATCTGAAGGGCCGCCCGCAGAAATTCAACCAGCGGATTTAAGAGGAGCTTCCTGGTGCGGTCGATAAAACACGGAATGCCTTTCTGCTGCAATTCCTTTTTCATATGGTCACCAAATGATTCCATATCCCCGGTGATCACGGCAATATCCCGGTAACGCAGATTCTCTTCACGCACCAGATGCCAGATCGTCCGTGCCGCAAATTCTGCCTCTGCTTTCGCATCTCTTGCCACATGCAAAGACAGCTCCCGCTCCAGCTTCTGTGAATCTTGGGCTTCATAAATCTGATTGCCCGGTCGGAACAGATGTCTCTCCAGAAAGCGAAGTGCCGGTGCACTTCTGAAACGGATGCTTCCTTCTTTTCCGAGCACTTCCGGCTTTTCCAGCATACAGCCACATTCTTTTGCCGCCCCGGCCAGCTGCTGTATCGTCTTTTTGCTCAGATAAGAGAGTTTATGCATGGAAACCTTTTTCATCGGATCTTCCCAGGCATCCAACGTCACCGTGACATAGATTTTCTCCGCCGTCTGCATCAGTTCCCTCAGCAGCTTGTTCTGGATCGGCGTAAATCCGGTAAATCCATCCAGGGCGACCACACAGCCTTTTAAAATTTCAGATTTTTTTACGACATAACAGAGCTCTTCTAGGATCTCTTCCGAAGTAATGTACTTTCCCTGAAGTTCTTCCTGAAATCCCTCATACAGGTTTCGAATATCCTGTAATTTATAAGATAATGCATCTTTTTTCCCCGAACGCAGCTGCTCATCCAGTTCTTCCAGTGAAACATCATACTGCTTCAGCTCAGAAATGATGGATTTGACCTGCGAAATATAGCCGGGCTTGCGAAAATTTCGTCCAAGCACCGTCAGATCATTTTTCTGACGGGATGCCACACGCCGCAGCAGCAGATTCTTTCCGGTGTCCTCCAGAACGGTGTGTGTATCCACCCCGACTTCCTCAAAGATCCTCCATGCCAGACGCAAAAAGCTCTGCACATCAATATTTAAAATTCCCCTGTTTGGATGCAGTTCTACGAGTTCCCGCTGTGTCTGCATGGTAAACTGCTCCGGAACGATCACGATAAACTCCCGGTCCGGCTCCCGTATGGACTGCTCTATGATTTTTTTATAAAGTGTATACGATTTTCCACTGCCGGATGGACCGTAGATCAACTGCAATGACATAAGCATTTCCCTTCCTGTGTCCTGTTTTGCCTGATGCTGCAAAGTGGTCCCGCACAAAGTACAGAACCACTTTTTTCACAGTAAGAATGCCGAAGGCATCCTGTTTCCTATCTTGCCTGAAGATGAGTCAGTCTTTCTTTTACCTGATCCATCATCTGGCTGTATTTCTCTAATTTTGCACGTTCCTCTGCAACTTTGCTCTCCGGTGCCTTGCTCATGAAACGCTTATTGCTCAGCATGCCGTTGACACGTGCCAGCTCTTTTGTCAGACGCTGTTCTTCTTTTTGCAGACGCTCGATCTCTTTGTCGATGTCAACCAGTTCTGCAAACGGCATATAGATGACTGCCTCCGGAAGCACGGCAGATACTGCATCTTCGTCGATGCCGCTGCGGTCTGCCTGAACCGTCACTTCGCTTGCACTTCCAAGGGTTGCAAAGAATACTTTTCCGTTTTCGAACGTATTTCTCACATTCTCGCTTTCGGATACGACAAATACTTTTGCTTTCTTGCTTGGCGGTACGTTCATGCCTGTACGCACGTTTCGGATACCGCGGACTGCCTCTTTGATCATCTCAACGGCTGCCTCATCCTCTGCAAAATGCCACTCTTCGGTGAACTCCGGCCATTTGGAGATCATGATGGATTCTTCCTCGGACTGCAGCGTGCAGAAGATCTCTTCTGTGATAAACGGCATATACGGATGCAGCAGTTTCAGAGCATTTACCAGAACCGTCCTCAGTGTCCAAAGTGCTGCTGATTTTGTGGTATCCCCGTCATTGTACAGACGCGGTTTTACCATCTCGATGTACCAGTCGCAGAATTCTTCCCAGATAAAATCATACACTTTCTGAACGGCAATACCCAGTTCATATTTATCCATGTTCTCGGTTACTTCTTTTGCCAGTGTATTGACTTTGGAGAGGATCCATTTATCGGCTGCCGTCAGCTGATCTTTCGGCATTTCACCCGGAACTTCTGCTTTTTCAAGGTTCATCATGATAAATCTGGACGCATTCCATACCTTGTTTGCGAAGTTACGGCTTGCCTCCACACGCTCCATGTAGAAACGCATGTCATTTCCTGGAGCATTTCCGGTGATCAGTGTCAGACGCAGGGCATCTGCTCCGTACTGGTCAATGATTTCCAGCGGATCAATACCGTTTCCTAAAGATTTACTCATCTTTCTTCCCTGGGAATCACGCACCAGACCATGGATCAGTACATGATGGAACGGCACTTTTCCGGTCTGCTCGATCGCAGAAAATACCATACGGATCACCCAGAAGAAAATGATGTCATATCCGGTTACCAGCACATCGGTCGGATAGAAGTAATCAAAATCTTCGGTCTTATCCGGCCAGCCAAGTGTGGAGAACGGCCACAGTGCGGAAGAGAACCAGGTATCCAGTGTGTCTTCATCCTGTTTAAAGTGTGTGCATCCGCATTTCGGGCAGACCTTCGGCATTTCTTTTGCAACGACCACTTCGCCGCACTCGTCACAGTAATATGCCGGGATACGGTGTCCCCACCAGAGCTGTCTGGAAATACACCAGTCACGGATGTTCTCCAGCCAGTGCAGATAGATCTTGTCAAAACGATCCGGCACAAAATTCAGCTCGTTCTTTTTCAGAGCTTCGATCGCCGGTTTCGCCATCTCCTGCATCTTTACAAACCACTGCGGTTTGATCATCGGCTCAACGGTTGTCTTACAGCGGTCGTGTGTGCCGACGCTGTGTGTATGCGGAACAACTTTTACCAGAAGTCCCAGTGCATCCAGGTCTGCTACCATGGCTTTTCTTGCCTCATAACGATCCATGCCTGCATATTTGCCGCCCAGTTCGTTAATCGTCGCATCGTCATTCATGATATTGATCTCCGGCAGATTATGTCTCTTGCCAACCTCAAAGTCGTTCGGGTCGTGTGCCGGTGTGATCTTTACGCATCCGGTTCCAAATTCTTTATCTACGTAAGAATCCGCGATCACCGGGATCTCACGGTCTGTCAGCGGCAGCTTCAGCATCTTGCCGACCAGATCCTGGTATCTTTCATCTTCCGGGTTTACGGCAACGGCCGTATCTCCAAGCAGTGTCTCCGGACGAGTGGTCGCGATCTCCACGAAACGTCCTTCTTCTCCGACGATCGGGTAATTGATATGCCAGAAGAATCCGTCCTGATCTACATGTTCTACCTCTGCATCTGAAATGGAAGTTTTACATACCGGACACCAGTTGATGATCCTGGAACCTTTGTAGATATAACCTTTGTTATATAATTTTACGAAAACTTCTTCAACTGCTTTGGAACATCCCTCATCCATTGTGAAACGTTCTCTGTCCCAGTCAGCAGAAGAACCCAGTTTTTTCAGCTGATTTACGATACGTCCCCCGTACTCCTCTTTCCACTCCCAGGCGTGTTTTAAGAATTCTTCACGTCCGATATCGTTTTTATCAATGCCCTGCTCTTTGAGTTTCTGGATGACCTTTACTTCCGTAGCGATCGCCGCGTGGTCTGTTCCCGGCTGCCACAGTGCATTATAGCCTTGCATTCTCTTATAGCGGATCAAGATATCCTGCATCGTGTTGTCCAGTGCATGTCCCATATGCAGCTGACCGGTTACGTTTGGCGGCGGCATAACGATCGTAAACGGTTTCTTGCTGCGGTCGACTTCCGCATGGAAATATTTCTTATCCAGCCAGTTCTGATAAATACGATCCTCAATTCCCTTCGGATCATAAGTCTTTGCTAATTCTTTGCTCATGTTGTCCTCCTGCTGTTGTTTGTTCTGCACATTAAATCAAATACACTCCAAACGGAATGTTTCAACGAAAAAAGCCCTCTGCATCATCCCCGGAAACGGAGATTCTGCAAAGGGCGTCATTTACGCGGTACCACCTTTTTTCATATACATCACAGACGGATGCATACCTCATTTCCCTTTAACGTCGGGTCACGTGAAAGCTTACTGTCCTGTCCGCGTATACTTATCTGCATACCGCCTGTCACAGAACTCGTTCTGCCCTCCGGCTCCAAAGCTACCTTCCATCCACGCATCCTTAGGTTTCCTTCCAGCCTGCGAAAAACCCTCTCTGAAAGAGCTGTGTATGTACTCCTCTTCTTCCTCGCCTTTGTCCACGTTAATCATAGCGAAGGCAGACGGATTTGTCAAGAGATGACTGTGGATTTTGTTCCGGTGAAATTGATGCGAAAATACTATTGAGCCGGCCAGCAATCCATGATACACTTGACACACAGAAGATTTTGCAATATTTCGCTTTTCTTTCTGGTGCTAATGATGAAAGGAGTTTTTTTATGCCTGTATTTGATTTTAATAACACCCCGGAACCGGATGCTGTTCCGGAATGTACTTATACCACCTTTGCTTCCGACGAAAATGTTTCTTCCGCAGACAAACCGCTTCTTGTCCTTGACAACAGCAAAAAAGCCTGGAAACATCACTCCTGCGGAACGTTTACCAATCAGAACAAGCGTACCGCTTTTGAATTTAAAGAAGATGATGGTTCTACTGTAATCGCTGATATCAAAAAAGTGGATGCCCGCTTTGTAAGCCTGCTCCGCTGGCTCGGTGAAAATCACATTCCGGTTCGTTTATCCGGCGAAAACCGGGAGGGTGGCTATATGGTTTACCGTATCCGCGAGACTGCTTTCGGCGGCGGCACCAAGCTTTCTGCAGAGGATGGTTTCCTTCAGTTCATGATTGAACGTCTGCTTGCAAGCAATGCTCCGCTTCTGGAAGAATGTGAAGACGAAGATCTGGAGGAAGTCGGCGATGAGATGAAACTGACCAGCCTTCAGAGCATCACAGACTTTATGATCTGTGCCGGCCGCACCCTGCCGGATAATATCCGCCTGTGGGCAAGACGCAACCTTGCCGTTGCACGTTCCCATGAAGTTTCCCCTGAAGAACGCCGCCATGCCCAGCGTGCCCTCTCCATCATGATGAACATTCAGTGGAAGAGCAATTACTTCGAAGCCATCGATCCGGTTGCTGCACGCCGTATTCTCGATGAAGAACTTTACGGTATGGAACGCGTCAAACAGCGTATCATGGAGACGATCATCCAGATCAACCGCACGCATACCCTGCCGGCATATGGTCTGCTGCTGGTCGGCCCTGCCGGAACCGGTAAATCTCAGATTGCCTATGCCGTTGCACGTATCCTGCGTCTTCCTTGGACTACGCTTGACATGAGCTCCATCAACGATCCGGAACAGCTGACCGGAAGCTCCCGCGTCTATGCAAACGCAAAACCCGGAATCATTATGGAGGCTTTCTCAGTATCCGGAGAGTCCAATCTGGTCTTCATCATCAACGAGCTGGATAAGGCAGCCTCCGGCAAAGGAAACGGCAATCCGGCAGACGTGCTTCTGACCTTGCTTGACAACCTCGGCTTTACCGATAACTATATGGAATGTATGATTCCAACGACCGGCGTTTATCCTATCGCCACAGCCAACAACAAAGAGCAGATCAGTGCACCTCTGATGTCACGTTTTGCCGTGATCGACATCCCGGATTACACACCGGATGAGAAAAAGATCATCTTCTCCAAATTTGCACTGCCGAAGATTCTCAAACGTATGAGCCTCAAAGAGAATGAGTGCAAGATGACAGACGAAGCACTGGATGCTGTAATTGAACTGTTCTCCAACACCTCCGGAATCCGTGATCTGGAACAGGCCGCCGAACATATCGCAGCAAATGCACTGTATCAGATCGAAGTTAACCGTGTTTCCGAAGTTGTGTTTACCGCAGAGATGGTACGCAGCCTCTTACGCGACTAAGCATACATGGAAGATTTATGCATGTGCAAATGATCTGTGCAGAAGGTTTGTAAATGTGCAGACGAACGCCATAAAATAGTTTTGTAAAAAATAGTACACCATGATGATTCGAAAACAATCTCCTGACACGCTGCGTTTCCTGTTCGGTTCGCTCGCCTGTTAGCCGCCCTTCGCCTAAACTCGCCTCTTCGAGGCTCAGACAGCGGCTCCTTGGGGCGGCAGCATCGCAAACCTCACGACGGAAGCCTTGCTACCGTCAGAGCGATTTGTTTTCGAATTCATCATGGCTGTATTATTTTACGCACTATTTTTTAAGATACCGTTCGTTTGCACATTGCTAAAAGCTCCTGGCCTGCCGGGGGTCGCTTAAGCGGAACAGTCCTTTCAGGCCAAATTACAAAACACAAAAAAACAGAGACACTGTAACGGTAGTAAATTTCCGTCACTGTGCCTCTGTCTTT
>ERZ1673696.1397-NODE-1397-length-20441-cov-6.392770_pt1 | contig 20441 bp, 10 predicted proteins | sample MGYA00580226_ERZ1673696 | MGnify/ENA primary metagenome ERZ1673696 (study PRJEB41218, sample SAMN15661743) | gut metagenome | host: Homo sapiens | place: Canada: London | collected 2015-08-20/2019-03-30 | study: EMG produced TPA metagenomics assembly of... | reverse complement strand
ACGTAGCTGATGGAGTGCTCCAGTGACTGGCTGTGACTGTCGATAAGCACGTTCCAGGTGCCGCTGTAGGGCACCGTCAGATAGGCGCTATCCCGATCCTGCACGCTCAGAATATCCGCATGGCTATCGCCCGGGACCTTCGCGCTCATTAGATGAATATGGCAGCGCTCTGAACACCGCACCACCAGTGTGTCACCACCAAATAACGTCAAACTTGCTTTAACCATCGCCATTTTTGTACCCCGTTTCTGTCCCGCTACAGCATCCTGCCCACCCAGTCCTCGCGTGATATTGTTCACACTTTGCTCTGTGCATCACACCAAACGGCGCGGGCCGGGATGCTGATTTTGATCAAAAAAAGGGATAAAGATTAAACAAAAATGACGTTGTTCCTGAAAGCATTCAGCTAACGTTTTTTTTGTCTCTTCAAGCGCCAATACGTGACATTTCATCCCGTTCGACGGCCTACATTCAGAAGGTCAGCACTTTATCTGCCGCCAGCGTCCACTGGGCCAGCTCAACCAGAGTACCGACCTCCACGCCGTCAATCAGCGGTAGCGCGCTGACGCCGCGGCCGTCCGCGCAGGTTTTGCACAACTTCACCGGCACCTGCTGGGCGGTGAGGATCTCCAGCATCTGCTGCACATTGTATCCTTCCGCCGGCTTCTGCCCGCGCAGCCCGGCGGTGACGGCGTCGGACATCAGAAACAGCTTGAGATCGAGGTCGGACTGTTGCTCGCGCAGGGCAATGGCCAGGCGCAGGCTGTTGAACAGGGATTCGCTGCCATAGGCGGCGCCGTTGGCGATAATCACAATACGTTGCATACAAACTCCTTCTTAAAGGCACGGTTATTGCTTTACCGCAGTATAAAGCGTTAACCCGGAGGAGGGGTATGAATAATACGACTGGTCACGCGCACGATGAGACGGCCTGGCTGCAGCTGGCGCGTCGCCTGCAAAAACAACAGCTTCAGCAGCTTAGCCAACTGGGAGAACTGGCCAGCCAGCTCAGCGCGCTGGTGCATATGCTGCAGTGCGAGCGCGGGGCGTCGAATATTTTTCTTTGCTCGGGCGGCCAACTGTATGCGGCGGAGTGTCGGGCGGGCGGGGCGCTGGTTGATGAGCGGTTAGCGCTGTTCTATGCCAGCCTCGAACGGGCACGTACGGTCGCCGGCAGCGCGCTGTGCTGGCGCATTGCCAGGGCGGTTGGCGATCTGCTGCAGCTTCCGGCGCTGCGTGAGCAGATCGCCCGCCGGCAGATTGCCGCGGAAGCCGCGACGGAGCAGTTCAGCCGTGTCATCCGCCATCTGCTGAATATCGTCCCGCAGCTCAATGACAGCATTGACGATCCGCCGGTGGCCGGCCGCATGGTCGCGCTGTACAGCTTTATGCAGGGTAAAGAGCTGGTGGGTCAGGAGCGCGCGCTGGGCGCTCTGGGCTTTACCCGCGGCGAGTTCAGCGACAGCTTGCGCCAGCAGCTGGTGGACCGTATTGACGGTCAGCAGCCCTGCTTCGACAGCTTTCAGGCGCTGGGCAGCCCGGCGACCGTCCAGCTGTTTATCACCCAATGCCAGGCCGGCCTGGACATTGAGCAGCTGCGGCGGATCGCCTGCACCCGCCAGCCGGCCGCCGACGGCGGGGAAACGGCGCTGCGCTGGTTTGGCCTGCAAACCCAGAGGCTTGAACACCTGCGCGAAGTGGAAGAGCAATTGATCGACGATCTACTGAACGCCACCGACACGCTGTTAGTGGACGACGCGCCTGGCTGGCTGCCCGGCGAGGAAGTCGATACCCTGACGCCGCATCTGGATAAACAGCTGCTGCCGCTGGTGCGCCAGCAGGCCTATGAGCTACAGCAGCTCTCCAGCCAGCTGGCCTCGCTGAAAGACGCGCTCGAAGAACGCAAGCTGATAGAAAAAGCGAAAAGCCTGCTGATGACGCACCAGGGAATGCAGGAGGAGCAGGCCTGGCAGACGCTGCGCAAGATGGCCATGGACAAAAACCAGCGCATGGTTGAGATAGCCCGCGCGCTGCTGATGGTGAAGGCGATTTGGCCGCTAACACCAAAGGAGTAGATGCACAATCGATGGGCATTCTTTGCCTGCCGGCGGTGCACTTTTACGTGAAAAACCGACCAACGTTGGGAAAAAGCCCGCCAGCGCGCCATTGCCAAAGCTGGCATCCCGTTTGCATTACTTATTGAGTGAATAAAAGTCCGGACAACGAACCAATGGCGGTTCGGGTGTCCGTGGATAAAGGCGTCCTGCAGTGCGTATGCACTGTCGGACGCTTTTTTTTTGCGCGTGGTGGAGCGGATATGAGCGACAAGTTTTCAATTTCCCGGCGGCGCTTGCTGCAGGCAGGGGCCGCGCTGGGCGGCGCGATGCTGCTGCCGGGGGTGATGCAGGCCGCATGGGCCGGCGGATCGGACAAACCGGAGCAAACCCGCGTGCGGGTCGGATTTATTCCGCTGACCGATTGCGCGCCGCTGGCTATCGCCGCGGCGAAGGGGTTTGACAAAAAGTATGGCATCACCCTGGTGGCGAGTAAGGAAGCCAGCTGGGCGGCGGTGCGCGACAAGCTGGTGGCCGGCGAGCTGGACGCGGCGCATATTCTCTACGGCCTGCTGTACGGTCTTGAACTGGGGATCGCCAGCAAGCCGCAGGCGATGGCTAATCTGATGACCCTCAACCGCAATGGTCAGGCCATCACCCTCTCCGGTGAATTGCAGGAGAAAGGGGTAACCGACCTCGGCGGGCTGAAACGGCTGATCGACCGCAGCGCGCCGGGCAGCTACACCTTCGCCCATACCTTTCCCACCGGCACCCATGCCATGTGGCTCTACTACTGGCTGGCGAGCGCCGGCATCGATCCCTTTAACGATGTGCGCACCGTCGTGGTGCCGCCGCCGCAGATGGTGATGAACATGCGCATCGGCAATATGAGCGGCTTTTGCGTCGGCGAGCCGTGGAACGCGCGCGCCATTAACGACCGCATTGGCTTCACCGCGGCCACTTCCCAGGATATCTGGCCCGAGCATCCGGAAAGGTGCTGGGCACCCGTCGCGACTGGGTGGAACGTAACCCGAACACCGCCCGCGCGCTGGTGGCGGCCCTGATGGAGGCGCAGCGCTGGATCGCCGCCTCGCCGGAGAACACTCAGGAGACGGCCCGCCTGCTCGCCAGACGCGGCTGGCTCAATACCAAGGAACAGTACCTCACCGGCCGGATGCTGGGGGAGTATGACAACGGTCTCGGCCGCCGCTGGCAGGATGCCCATCCGATGCGCTTCTGGGCCGGGGGCGAGGTGAGTTTCCCCTGGCTGTCGGACGGAATGTGGTTCCTCACCCAGTTCCGCCGCTGGGGGTTGCTGAAGCAGGATCCGGATTACCTCGCGGTGGCGTCGCGCATTAACCGCATCGACGTCTGGCAGGCTGCCGCCCAGGCGGTCGGCGGGATCAGCGCCCCGGCGGCCACGATGCGCAGCAGCACACTGATGGACGGTACGGTCTGGAACGGGTCTGACCCGGAAGGCTACGCCCGCCATTTTGCCATTCAACGTAAGGGGGCATGAGATGAAGCAGGCACAACGTAAGCAACCGGTCGTCAGCGTGGAGAACGCGCCTGGCGAAGTGATTATCCTGCCGCCGGTGCAGGTCCGGCGCACCACGCCAACCGTCACGCGCTGGCTGCGTGAGCTCATTCAGCGCCTGCTGCCCCCGTTGTTGGGGTTGGGGGTGCTGCTGCTGGCCTGGCAGCTGGCGGCGATGCACAGCAAAGGTTTTCCCACGCCGCTGAGCACGCTGGACTCGGCGCTGACGCTGTTTGCCGATCCGTTCTATCAGGACGGGCCCAATGACATGGGCATCGGCTGGAACGTGCTGGCCTCCCTGCAGCGCGTGGCGGTGGGCTTCGGCCTGGCGGCGCTGGCGGGCATTCCGCTGGGGTTTTTGATCGGCCGTTCGCTGTTCTTCGCCCGCATGTTTAATCCGCTGATTGCCCTGCTGCGCCCGGTCAGCCCGCTGGCCTGGCTGCCGATTGGCCTGCTGCTGTTCCAGAAGGCGGAGCCGGCCTCCAGCTGGACCATTTTTATCTGCTCCATCTGGCCGATGGTGATCAACACCGCGGAAGGCGTGCGGCGGATCCCGCAGGACTATCTCAACGTCGCCCGCGTCCTCCAGCTCTCAGAGTGGACGGTGATGCGCAAAATTCTCTTTCCGGCGGTGCTGCCGGCGGTGCTCACCGGCGTGCGTCTCTCCATCGGCATTGCCTGGCTGGTGATCGTGGCGGCGGAAATGCTCACCGGCGGGCTGGGGATCGGCTTCTGGATCTGGAACGAGTGGAACAACCTCAATGTGGAAAACATCATCATCGCCATCGTCATTATCGGCGTCGTCGGCCTGCTGCTGGAGCAGGGTCTGATGCTGCTCGCCCGCCGCTTTAGCTGGCAGGACAAATAAGGAGCCAACATGAAACCATTAATTCAGGTGCAGGCCGTCAGCCAGCGCTTTAACACCGCCAGCGGCGAGTTCCTGGCGCTGCAGAATGTTTCCTTCGATATCGTCGAAGGGGAGACCATCAGTCTGATCGGCCACTCGGGCTGCGGAAAATCGACCCTGCTGAATCTGATCGCCGGGATCACGACGCCCACCGAGGGCGGACTGCTGTGCGATAACCGGGAAATCGCCGGGCCCGGGCCGGAGCGGGCGGTGGTTTTCCAGAACCACTCGCTACTGCCGTGGCTGAGCTGTTTCGATAATGTGGCGCTGGCGGTGGATCAGGTGTTCCGTCGCACCATGAGCAAGAGTGAGCGCCGGGAGTGGATCGAACACAACCTGGCGCGCGTGCAGATGGGGCATGCGCTGCACAAACGTCCCGGGGAGATCTCCGGCGGCATGAAGCAGCGGGTAGGTATCGCCCGGGCGCTGGCGATGAAGCCGAAGGTGCTGTTGCTTGATGAGCCCTTCGGCGCCCTGGACGCGCTGACCCGCGCTCACCTTCAGGACACGGTGATGCATATTCAGCAGGAGCTTAATACCACCATCGTCATGATCACCCACGACGTTGATGAAGCGGTGCTGCTCTCGGATCGGGTGCTGATGATGACCAACGGTCCGGCGGCGACGGTGGGCGAGATCCTCGCGGTCGATCTGCCGCGTCCGCGTCACCGCGTTCAGCTGGCGGACGACAGCCGGTATCACCATCTGCGCCAGCAGATCCTGCATTTTTTGTATGAAAAACAGCCGAAAGCGGCGTGAGGAGGCGGTCATGACGCGGCGACTGGTGGTGATCGGTAACGGCATGGCGGCCACCCGACTGGTGCAGCGACTGGTTGAGCGCGACCCCGCGCAGTTTGCCATTACTGTCGTCGGTGACGAGCCGCATCCGGCCTATAACCGCATTCAGCTCTCGCCGCTGCTGGCTGGCGAAAAAACGGCGGCGCAGCTCCCATTGCTGCCGGCGGAGTGGTACACCCGGCACGGGGTGTGCCTGCGGTCCGGCGAGGCGGTCGATGAAGTCGATGTTGAGCAACGGCGGCTGCGCATCGCGGAAACCTGGCTACCGTGGGACGAGCTGGTGTTCGCCACCGGTTCGCGGCCCTTTATCCCGCCGCTGCCGGGCAGTGATCGTCCGCAGGTTATCCCCTTCCGCACCCTGGCGGACGTGGAACGTATTCTGGCGATACCCGGGCCGGCGGTGGTGATTGGCGGCGGAGTACTCGGTGTGGAAGCAGCGGCGGCGCTGCGTCGCCACGGCGGGGAGGTCACTCTTCTGCATCGCGGCAGCGGATTAATGGCGCCGCTGACCGACGCTTTTGCCGCCGATGAGCTCAGGCAGCAGCTTGAAGCGCGCGGCATCCGCTGTGTGCTGGAATGCCGGATCGCCGCCATCGAAGAGGATGGCGTGCGGCTGGCGGACGGGCGCGCTTTCCGTGCTGCCAGAGTGGTGCTGGCCGCCGGCGTGCAGCCTAACAGCCGTCTGGCGGCGCAGAGCGGCGTGCTGTGTCAGCGGGGGATCGTGGTTGACCGCCAGATGGCCGCCTCGCTGCCGGGGATCAGCGCCGTCGGGGAATGTTGCGAAATTGACGGCCAGACCTGGGGGCTGGTGGCTCCCTGCCTGCGCCAGGCCGAGGTACTGGCGGATCGCCTGTGCGGCGCCCCCGGTGAGGGCTTTGTCTGGCAGGACGCCGGGACCCGCCTGAAGGTTACCGGCATTGAACTCTTTAGCGTCGGGGAGCAGCAGGCCGGCGAACAGGATGACATCTATACCAGCTGGGACCCCATCGATCGCCACTACCGTCGCCTGCTGCTGCGCGACGGCCGCCTGCGCGGCGTGCTGCTGATGGGCGACTGCACCGCCGCCGCCGCGCTCACCGCGCGCCTGGAAAGCGACGAGCCCGCCACCGCGGACTGGCTTTTTGACCCCTCTTCAACGCAGCCGCAGGCTGCAGGAATAATGACGATGACGAAACCTGTATTAGTGCTGGTGGGACATGGCATGGTCGGCCACCATTTTCTCGAACAATGCGTGAGCCGCAACCTGCATCAGCAATATCGAATCGTGGTGTTTGGCGAAGAGCGTTACGCCGCCTACGACCGGGTCCATCTCTCCGAATATTTCGCCGGGCGCAGCGCTCAATCGCTGTCGCTGGTGGCCGATGATTTCTTTCACCAGCACGGCATCGAACTCCGCCTCGGCGAGGCGGTGGCGACGATCGACCGCGACGCGCGGCTGGTGCGAGACGCCGAGGGACATGAAACCCACTGGGATAAACTGGTGCTGGCGACCGGCTCCTATCCCTTTGTTCCGCCGATCCCTGGCAACGATCTCGACGGGTGCTTTGTCTACCGCACTCTTGACGATCTCGACCGTATCGCCGCCCATGCCGCCGCGGCGAAGACCGGAGTGGTTATCGGCGGCGGCCTGCTCGGGTTGGAGGCGGCTAACGCCCTGAAACAGCTGGGGCTGGACACGCACGTAGTGGAGTTTGCCCCGAACCTGATGGCCGTCCAGCTGGATAACGGCGGGGCGGCGATGCTGCGGGAGAAGATCGTCGCCCTCGGCGTGGGGGTGCATACCAGCAAAGCGACCACCGCCATCGTGCGCGAGGCCGACGGCCTGCGGCTGAACTTTGCCGACGGCGGCGCGCTGCGGACCGACATGGTGGTCTTCTCGGCGGGGATCCGTCCGCAGGACGCGCTGGCCCGCGGTTGCATGCTGCAGGTGGGCGAACGCGGGGGCATTCACATCGACGGCCAGTGCCGCACCTCTGACCCGGACGTGCTGGCGATAGGCGAATGCGCCCTGTGGGACAATAAAATTTACGGTCTGGTGGCGCCGGGCTATCAGATGGCGCGTATCGCCGCGGCCACCCTCGCGGGAGAAGACGCCTGCTTTAGCGGCGCCGACATGAGTACCAAACTGAAGCTGCTGGGGGTGGACGTCGCCTCATTTGGCGATGCGCAGGGGCGCACGCCGGGCTGCCAGAGCTATCAATGGACCGACGGTCCGCAGCAGGTGTACAAAAAAATCGTCGTCAGTCAGGACGGCAAAACCCTGCTTGGCGGCGTGCTGGTGGGGGAGGCCAGCGACTATGCCACGCTGCTGCAGATGATGCTGAACGGCATGGCGCTGCCGCCGCGTCCGGAGAGCCTGATCCTGCCCGCGCTGGAGGGCGCCGCGCCGAAGGCGCTCGGCGTCGCGGCGCTGCCCGACAGCGCGCCGATCTGCTCCTGCCATAATGTCAGCAAAGGCGATATCTGCCAGGCGGTGAACAATGGGGCGGGGGATATGGCGGCGATAAAAAGCTGCACCAGAGCGGCCACCGGCTGCGGCGGCTGCAGCGCGCTGGTGAAACAGGTGATGGAGTACCAGCTGGCGGAGCAGGGCGTCGAAGTGAAAAAAGACGTCTGCGAGCATTTCCCGTGGTCGCGCCAGGAGATTTACCACCTGGTACGGGTCAATCATATCCATACCTTCGAGCAGCTCATTAGCCGCTACGGCCAGGGACACGGCTGTGATGTCTGCAAACCGCTGGTGGCCTCGGTGCTGGCTTCCTGCTGGAACGAGTACCTGCTGAAGCCGGCGCACCTGCCGCTGCAGGATACCAACGACCGCTATTTCGCCAATATTCAGAAGGACGGGAGCTATTCGGTGGTGCCGCGGATGGCGGCGGGGGAAGTGACGCCGGACGGGCTGATCGCTATCGGGCAGATCGCCAAACGTTACCAGCTCTACAGCAAAGTGACCGGCGGCCAGCGTATCGATCTGTTTGGCGCGCGGCTGGAACAGCTGCCGGCTATCTGGCGCGAGCTGGCCGACGCCGGGTTTGAAACCGGCCACGCCTACGGCAAGTCGCTGCGCACGGTGAAATCCTGCGTCGGCTCAACCTGGTGTCGCTACGGCGTGCAGGACTCCACCGGGCTCGCCGTGCGGCTCGAGCATCGCTATAAAGGGCTGCGCGCCCCGCACAAAATCAAGATGGCGGTCTCCGGCTGCACCCGCGAATGCGCCGAAGCCCAGGGGAAAGATATCGGGGTGATTGCCACCGATAAAGGCTGGAATCTGTACGTCTGCGGCAACGGCGGGATGAAACCGCGTCACGCCGACCTGTTTGCCAGCGATCTCGACGAAGCGACGCTGATCCGCAGCATCGATCGTCTGCTGATGTTCTATATCCGTACCGCCGATCGCCTGCAGCGGACCAGCACCTGGATGGATAACCTGGAGGGCGGCGTCGCCTATCTGCGGCAGGTGGTGCTGGAGGATAGTCTCGGCATTGGCGAGGAGCTGGAGCAGGAGATGGCCCGGATCGTCGACAGCTACCAGTGCGAGTGGCAGACCACCCTCAACGATCCGCAGCGTCTGGCGCTGTTCCGCTCCTTCGTGAACAGCGACCAGCCGGACGAGGCGGTGCAGCGCCACGAGCTGCGTGGTCAGCCGCAGCTGTTACAGACTGAGACGTTGCCCGAGGGCGAACTCCCATCCCGGCCGTGGCAGGCGGTATGCGACCTTGACGCCATCCCGGCGCAGGCGGGGATCGGCGCCCGCTTAGGGGAGCGGCAGATTGCCCTGTTCCGCTTTGGCGATCGGGTCTACGCCCTGGACAACCGCGAGCCGGGCAGCGCGGCCAACGTGCTGTCACGCGGGCTGTTAGGGGACGTCGGCGGCGAGCCGGTGGTGATCTCCCCGCTGTACAAACAGCGGATCCGCCTGCGTGACGGCTGGCCGTGCGACGGCAGTGAACAGGCGGTACGCGCCTGGCCGGTGAAAGTGGAAAACGGCAAAGTGTGGGTGGGCAGCCAGCAGCTGCTGGCCCGAGCGGAGGCCTCCTGATGCAGACCATCCGAACGACCTGCCCCTACTGCGGCGTAGGCTGCGGGGTGCTGGCGAGCGTGGACGATGCGGGGCAGGTGAGCGTGCGCGGCGACGATCAGCACCCGGCCAACCTCGGCCGCCTGTGCGTCAAAGGGGCGGCCCTCGGGGAGACCACGGGCCTGGCGGGGCGGCTGCTGGCGCCGGAGGTCGACGGCCAGCAGGTAGCCTGGCCGCAGGCGCTGGCGGAGACCGCTGCGCGTCTGCAACAGGTTATCGACCAGCACGGCCCGCAGGCGGTGGCCTTCTACGCCTCTGGCCAGCTGTTAACCGAGGATTACTATGCCGCCAACAAGCTGATGAAGGGATTTATCGGCGCGGCGAACATCGACACCAATTCGCGGCTGTGCATGTCGTCGGCGGTGACCGGCTACAAACGGGCCTTTGGCGCCGATGTGGTGCCCTGTAGCTATGAGGATGTGGAAAACAGCGATCTGGTGGTGCTGGTCGGCTCGAACGCCGCCTGGGCGCACCCGGTGCTGTTCCAGCGGCTGGCGCAGGCGAAGCGGGATAATCCCCGACTGCGGATCGTGGTGATCGACCCCCGGCGCACCGCCACCTGCGAGATCGCCGACCGCCATCTGGCGCTGGCCCCGGGGAGCGACGGTGGGCTGTTCGTGGGGCTGCTTAACGCCGTGGCGGAGGCCGGAGCCTGCATCGACGGCTTTCGCGATGGCTCACAGGCGCTGGCCGAGGCGAGAGGCTGGGACGTGGCGAAGGTAGCGGATTTTTGCGGCCTGACTGTCGATGAGGTGGCGGCCTTCTATCGCGAGTTTATCGCCGCCCCGCGGGCGATCACCCTCTACACCATGGGAATCAATCAATCCGCCAGCGGCAGCGACAAATGTAACGCCATCATCAACGTCCATCTGGCCAGCGGGAAGTATGGCCGCCGCGGCTGCGGCCCCTTTTCGCTGACCGGTCAACCCAACGCCATGGGCGGCCGCGAAGTCGGCGGGCTGGCGACGATGCTGGCGGCGCACATGGATTTTGTGCCAGACGATCTGCAGCGGCTGGCCCGCTTCTGGGGGACGGAACGGCTGGCGCAGACCCCGGGACTGACCGCCGTGGAGCTGTTTGCCGCCATTGGCCGCGGCGAGGTGAAAGCGGTGTGGATCATGGGCACCAACCCGGTGGTGTCGCTCCCTGACAGCCACGCGGTGAGCCAGGCGCTGGCCGCCTGTCCGCTGGTGATCGTCTCGGATGTCGCCGCCCAGACCGATACCGGACATTTCGCCCACATCCGCTTTCCGGCGCTGGCCTGGGGCGAGAAGAATGGCACGGTCACCAACTCGGAGCGGCGGATCTCCCGTCAGCGCAGCTTCCTGCCGCCGCCGGGGGAGGCGAAAGCGGACTGGTGGATCATCGCCAGAGTGGGGCAGGCGCTGGGGTATCGCGAGGCGTTTGCCTGGCAGCATCCGCATGACGTCTTCCGCGAGCATGCGGCGCTGTCCGGTTTCGAAAACGACGGTCAGCGGGCGTTTGATATCGGCGCGCTGGCGGATCTCAGCCGTGAGGCGTGGGACGCCATGGCGCCGGTGCGCTGGCCGGTCAGCCGCAGCGAGGCCGCCTGGGATATCGCGCGCGGCTGGCATGGCGATGGCAGGCTGCGGATGGTGCCGGTGACGCCTCAACCGACCCGGGCGACAACCGATGTCTTTTATCCGCTGATCCTCAACAGCGGGCGGATCCGCGATCAGTGGCACACCATGACCCGTACCGGCACGGTGCCGCGGCTGATGCAGCACATCGCGGAGCCGGTGGTGGAGGTGGCGCCGCAGGATGCCGTTCGCTACCAGCTTCCCGCCGACGGGCTGGCGCGGATCTGGTCGCGGCATGGGGTGATGGTGGCGAAAGTGACGATCAGTGAAGGGCAGCGCCCCGGCTCGCTGTTTGTTCCGATGCACTGGAACAATCAGTTTGCCCGTCAGGGGCGGGTGAATAACCTGCTGGCCGCCGTCACCGACCCGTATTCCGGCCAGCCGGAAAGTAAACAGGCGGCGGTGGCCATCGCCGCCTGGCAACCGGCCTGGCACAGCGAGCTGCTTTGTCGCGAACCGCTGCCGTTTCCAGCGGCCTGGCACTGGCGGCGGCGGGCAGCGCCTGGCGTGCTGCACTATTCGCTGGCCGGGGAGGCGTCTGCCCGACAGTGGATCAGCGCGTGGTGCGCCCGGCGCGGCTGGCAGCTACAGGTGGCTGACGGCGGCGCGGTATGGAACCTGCTGGCCTGGCATCAGGGGAGTCTGATGCTCGGCTGGTGGAGCGATGCGCGCGAGCCGGCGGTGGATAGCGTATGGATAAGCGCCGCCTTTGCCGCGCCGCCGTCCGATGCCGTCCAGCGACATGCGTTGCTTAGCGGCCGACCGGGCGCCGCCGTCGCCCCGCGGGGGCGGATCGTCTGTAGCTGCTTTGGCGTGGGGGAACGGTCAATTAACGAGGCTATCGCCAGCGGCTGCGCCAGCGTCGGGGCGCTGGGTGGAAAGCTGAAATGCGGGACCAACTGCGGCTCCTGCGTGCCGGAACTCAACGCGCTGCTGGCGGCGCAACGAACCCGAACCCAGGCGTAACGGTGGCGCGCAGCGACGGCTCCGGTTGGGCGACACCTTGCCCAACCGGTTTCAGTATATTCCTGGAATTGCCCACAGGGCTGCGGGAGCAGGGAAAAAACGATAAACTAACATTTCTTCCCATTTTTGTGAGCCTGCTCAAAATCTGTTGATGCCTGTGTCCTTCCGTTTGTTGCCAACGTTGACCTTTCTCCTGCTGCTGCCGGGCGTTCCCGTCTGGGCGCTGACCGCCAGCGACACCACTCGCCCCACGCCAGCGCAAGATCCGCTGCCCGATATGGGGATTGCTCCCCAGGTCGATGACGACGCCCGGCACTTTGCTGAGGTGGCGAAGAAGTTTGGCGAGGCCAGCATGAGCGATAACGGCCTGACGGCGGGCGAGCAGGCGCAGCTGTTCGCCATCAGTAAAATCGGCAATGAAGTGAGCCATCAGCTGGAGAGCTGGCTCTCGCCGTGGGGCAACGCCAATGTCGACCTGCTGGTCGATAAAGAGGGCAAATTCACCGGCAGTAAAGGGAGCTGGTTCGTGCCGTTGCAGGATAACGACCGTTACCTGACGTGGAACCAGTATTCGGTGACCCGGCGCGAGAACGATCTGGTGGGCAACATCGGGCTTGGTCAGCGCTGGCGGGTCGGTGGCTGGCTGCTGGGCTATAACTCGTTTTACGACAAAGTGTTGAGCGAAAGCCTGGCGCGCGGCAGCGTCGGCGCGGAGGCGTGGGGAGAATATCTTCGCCTGTCGGCAAACTATTACCATCCGCTGGGCGACTGGCAACTGCGCGATAATCAGACTCAGGAGCAGCGGATGGCCGCAGGGTATGACGTCACCGCCCAGGCGCGGCTACCGTTCTACCAGCACATTAATACCAGCGTCAGCGTCGAACAGTACTTCGGCGATAGCGTCGATCTTTTTCACACCGGTACCGGCTACCATAACCCGGTAGCCGTCTCCGTTGGGCTCAATTACACTCCGGTCCCGCTGGTCACCGTTACCGCTAAGCATAAGCAGGGGGAAAATGGCGTCAGCCAGAACAATGTGGGCCTGAAGCTAAACTATCGCTTTGGCGTCCCCCTTAAGCAGCAGCTGGCCGCAGACGAGGTAGCGATCAGCAATTCGCTGCGCGGGAGCCGCTTCGATAGTCCGGAGCGGGATAATCTGCCGGTGGTGGAGTATCGTCAGCGCAAAAATCTGACGGTCTATCTGGCCACGCCGCCCTGGGATCTGCAGTCCGGGGAGACGGTGCAGTTGAAGCTGCAGATCCATAGTCTGCATGGCATCAAGGCGCTGCACTGGCAGGGTGACACCCAGGCCCTCAGCCTGACGCCGCCGGTGGATGCCAGCAGCGCGGATGGCTGGAGCGTCATTATGCCGGTGTGGAACAGTGAACCGGGCGCCGCGAACCGCTGGCGCCTGTCGGTGGTGGTGGAGGATAAACAGGGGCAGCGCGTCTCCTCCAATGAGATCGCTCTGGCGCTGACCGAGCCGCTGGTCAAGTTCACCACGCCTGGCGTCTCCTGGACGGACTCGCCTTAGAAAATTCGCTCCTGGTGGACCCATACCGCGGCTTCCACCCGGGATTTGAGCTTCATTTTCTTCAGCATGTGCTTCACGTGTACTTTGACGGTGCTTTCGGTGATATCCAGGCGACGGGCGATCATTTTGTTCGGTAGTCCCTGGGCGATCAGCTTGAGGATGTCGCGCTCGCGCGGGGTCAACTGGCTGATGTCGCGATCGGAGGTGGCGCGGTTGGCGCGCAGGCTGGCGGCCAGCACCGGGGTTAACGCTTCGCTTAATACCATCTCTCCGGCGGCGGCCTGCTGCAGCGCTTTCAGCAGATCTTCCGGCTCCATATCTTTCAGCAGATAGCCATCGGCGCCGCGCTTCAGGGCGGTGACAACGTCCTCTTCATGGTTGGAGACGCTAAAGACCACCACCCGGCCAGAAAGGGATTTCTCACGCAGTTTGTCCAGCGTTTCCAGGCCATTCATGCCCGGCATATTGAGGTCGAGCAGGATCAGGTCCGGATCCAGCGATTCCGCCAGCTCGATACCTTGCGCGCCATTGCTGGCCTCGCCAATCACCTGGATGTCCGGCGCCATGCTGATCAACTGTTTCACGCCGGTGCGCAGCATCGGATGGTCGTCAATGAGAAGGATGGTTGCCCGTTCCTGTTGACTCATGGGGGTCTCCTTATTGGATGGAAAACGTTTTTTCCGGGATAAACGTGACGATCACTTCGGTTCCGCCGGTTTCCCGGCGTCGTACCTGACAGTCACCGCGCAAGCTCTGGGCGCGATCCCGCATAATAATTAAACCGTAATGGTTACTCCGCTCGGCGTGATCCGGCACGCCGCGGCCGTTATCCGCCACCACCAGACGGACCTGATTATCGCGTTGTGACACCGTCACGGTCACTTCCGTCGCGCTGGCATGCTTCAGGGCGTTGCTTAACGCTTCGCGGGCGATCTGCAGCAGGTGAATGGCCTGATGCGACGGCACAAAGCGCGGCGGAAGCTGATAATCAAGCTGTACCGTAAAGCCGAAGTGGGCGCTGTACTCCTGACAGCTGGCCTCCAGCGCCGGGCGCAGTCCCGGCTCGGTCAGTTGCAGGCGGAAGGTGGTTAACAGCTCCCGCAGCTGGGCCCAGGAGGTATTCAGCTCGTTGCGTATCTGCCCCAGCAGCTGGCGGCTCTCCGCCGGTAAGGCGTCGCCCTGCATCTGCAGACAGCTGACCTGCATCTTCATACAGGACAGCGACTGGGCGATGGAGTCGTGCAGCTCGCGGGCGATAGTGGCCCGCTCTTCCATGACGATCAGCTGCTGCTGTTTCTCCTGATGGCGGTCCAGCGCCAGGGTACTGGTCAGTTGTTCCACCAGAGTGTCCACCAGCTGCTGCTGGTCGTGGCTGAGATGGCGGCCAACCGGCAGCGTCGCCAGCAGAATGCCGTACTGATTATGCGCATCCGATAGCCGCCACTTCAGCGTTGTTCCGCCATCCGGCAGCGGCGGCAGATTGCGTGGACAGAGGTAGCAGCCTTTATCATCACACTCATCATCCGAGTGGCAGGTAAACTCCTGGTGATTATCTTCGTCTTCCAGGTCGTAAACCCGTACCTCGATATCGCGCAGCAGCGTCAGCCCCTGCAGGCCATTCAGTACCGGTGAAATCCGCTCGCAGAGCGGGGCGCTGGCATGCAGCCGGCGATTGGCCTGCCATAAGAAAGCAAGGATCTCGTTCTTCTGTTCCAGCCCGGCGGTCTTCTCCTGCACCCGCCGCTCGAGCACCGCGTAGCTTTCCGCCAGCTCTTCCGACATGTTATTCAGCGCCATGCCGAGGGTCGCCATTTCGTTACGCCCGCTGATGTGCGCCCGCTGGGTGAAATCGCGCTGGCTGACCGCCCGCGCCATGCCCAGCAGCTGTTTCCACGGCCGCAGCAGGCGGGCGCGTAACCAGATGATGGTAAAAATCAGCAGCAGTGCCATACCAATGGCGAGAATGCGATGGATCCAGACTACCCGCTCGATACGCTGCTCGGTGGTGTGGTCGAATGCGGTGACCAGCTGGTCGATACGATCGACAAAGTCGGCGACATCCTGGGCCACTTCAGCCTGGTTAACCGCACGCTGCATGCCGGGGGCCAGCGCCTGCTGCCAGTATTGCTGCAGCGCTTTTAACTGTTGTTCCTGGCCGTCGCGGCGGGCGGAATTCTGCAGCTCGGGGCTGAAGACGGTGGCGGTCATGTCCGCCACCAGCTTTTGATCGTTTTCATTCAGCGGGATCGCCGCCAGCAGCCGGTAGCTTTGCATACGCAATGAACCGGCCTTGTTAATCGCGTGGGCGCTGCCCTGGACGCCGTTCACCAGACGCGCGGAGATCGCCATGCCGGCGACGCCAATAATGGTGGCGAGCAGCACGATTAACGCCAGTTGATTGACCAGCGTCAGCGGAGTAAAAAGACGTTTTAACATGGAATGCGTGGCTCCTGACCGGTGATCTCTCCGGGAGTGGCGCTTATTCTCGGCTATCCCCTGGAGTATACCCATACCCCTAAAGAGTTACTCCTTAATTGTCGGTGGTAGGCGCTATTGGGGGTGGGGTTATACGCAACCCGGCAGCCGCGTGAAAAACCACACTTTTTTCCTCACCTTTCTCTACTCACTTCGGAGCATGGTTTATTTTTGCACAAATTAGTGCGCGCTTTTCCTTTGATTTATATCAACTTACCGCCCCGGGCAACCCCTAAGGTAGCGGCAGGAAATATGAATAATCAGAGGTATCTATGAGTCAATCTTCCCTCCCGGAGAAGGCTAACCGCTCGGTCATTACCGACTGGCGCCCTGAAGATCCTGAATTCTGGCAACAGCGCGGTCACCGTGTGGCGAGCCGTAATCTATGGATCTCCGTTCCCTGTCTGTTACTGGCGTTCTGCGTATGGATGTTGTTCAGCGCCGTCGCCGTTAATCTCAACAAAGTGGGCTTTCAGTTTACGACCGATCAGCTGTTTATGCTGACCGCGCTGCCGGCGCTGTCTGGCGCCTTATTGCGCGTGCCTTACGCTTTCATGGTGCCGCTGTTCGGCGGCCGTCGCTGGACGGCATTCAGCACCGGGATCATGATTATTCCGTGCGTCTGGCTGGGCTTTGCGGTCCAGGATACTTCCACGCCGTTTAGCGTCTTCGTGATTATCTCGCTGCTGTGCGGCTTCGCCGGGGCCAACTTTGCCTCCAGTATGGCTAACATCAGCTTCTTCTTCCCGAAAGCGAAGCAGGGCGGGGCGCTCGGCGTCAATGGCGGCCTTGGTAATATGGGCGTCAGCGTGATGCAGCTGGTCGCGCCGCTGGTGGTGTCGGTCTCAGTGTTTGCCTTTTTTGGCGGGACCGGCAGCGAGCAGCCGGACGGCTCAATGCTGTATCTGGAAAACGCCGCGTGGATCTGGGTACCTTTCCTGATTATTTTCACCCTGGCGGCGTGGTTCTTTATGAACGACCTGTCGGCTTCTAAAGCCTCGCTGAGCGAACAGCTGCCGGTGCTCAAACGCCTGCACCTGTGGATTATGGCGCTGCTCTATCTGGCCACCTTCGGCTCCTTCATCGGATTCTCCGCCGGCTTCGCCATGCTGTCGAAAACCCAGTTCCCGGACGTGCAGATCCTGCACTACGCCTTCTTCGGCCCCTTTATTGGCGCGCTGGCGCGTTCGATGGGCGGGGCGATCTCCGATCGTCTCGGCGGGACTCGCGTGACGCTGGTCAACTTCGTGGTGATGGCTGTCTTCTGCGCGCTGCTGTTCCTGACCCTGCCGACCAACGGCCAGGGCGGCAACTTCATCGCCTTCTTCGCGGTGTTCATGGTGCTGTTCCTGACCGCCGGGCTGGGGAGCGCCTCCACCTTCCAGATGATCTCCGTGATTTTCCGTAAGCTGACCATGGACCGCGTGAAGGCCCAGGGCGGCAGCGAAGCGCAGGCGATGCGCGAGGCGGCGACCGATACTGCGGCGGCGCTGGGCTTTATCTCCGCCATTGGCGCCATCGGCGGCTTCTTTATTCCAAAAGCATTCGGTATCTCGCTGGATCTGACCGGTTCGCCGGCCGGCGCGATGAAAATCTTCCTGATCTTCTATATCGCCTGCGTGATCATCACCTGGGCGGTATACGGCCGTAAGCGTCAGTAATTCGCCGTAGTAATCATGACGTTTGAAAAGGCGCGCTCCCAGGGCGGCGCCTTTTTTTACGTTACTCGTTAGTTACAACATACTAATGGATGATTTGATTCATATTGGCCACAGAGCCGGGAAGGGTCGGCTTGCCAGCGAAACGGCTCTACCCCTTAATACCTCCTTTGTTAACAAATCCTTCCATGATGACGGCTTTTTAGGAAAAAAAGCTTATAGAACATAAAATTAAAAAATAGTATCTCATACCACCTTGGTGGTAATTGCGGTTTCCCTCCGCTTTGACAAGCCAGTCCGGATTGATCGCCATCAATTCTCGCCCTCTTTCATAGCGTTACCTTCGCTGCAAATCCAGCAATGTCGATTTATCAGAGAGCCGTCAGGCTCCATATCAGGAGAAACCCGATGAGTAAATTCCTGGACCGGTTTCGCTACTTCAAACAGAAGGGTGAAACCTTTGCCGATGGGCACGGCCAGCTTCTAAACACCAACCGGGACTGGGAGGATGGATACCGTCAACGTTGGCAGCATGACAAAATTGTGCGTTCCACTCACGGTGTCAACTGCACCGGCTCATGCAGCTGGAAGATTTATGTGAAAAACGGTCTGGTGACCTGGGAAACGCAGCAGACTGACTACCCGCGCACCCGTCCGGACCTGCCGAACCACGAACCACGCGGTTGCCCGCGCGGTGCCAGCTACTCCTGGTATTTGTACAGCGCGAACCGCCTGAAATACCCGCTGATGCGTAAACGTCTGATGAAGATGTGGCGGGAAGCGAAAGTTCAGCATAGCGATCCGGTTGAGGCATGGGCCTCGATTATTGAAGACGCCGACAAAGCCAAAAGCTTCAAACAGGCTCGCGGTCGCGGCGGGTTTGTCCGCTCCTCCTGGCAGGAAGTGAATGAGCTGATTGCCGCCTCCAACGTCTATACCGTCAAAACTTACGGTCCGGACCGCGTGGCCGGTTTCTCGCCGATCCCGGCGATGTCGATGGTTTCCTACGCCTCCGGCGCCCGTTATCTGTCGCTGATCGGCGGCACCTGCCTGAGCTTCTACGACTGGTACTGCGACCTGCCGCCAGCTTCGCCGATGACCTGGGGCGAACAGACCGACGTCCCCGAATCGGCGGACTGGTATAACTCCAGCTACATTATCGCCTGGGGCTCCAACGTGCCGCAGACCCGTACCCCGGATGCCCACTTCTTTACCGAAGTCCGCTACAAAGGCACCAAAACCGTGGCGATCACCCCAGACTACGCCGAAATCGCCAAACTCTGCGATCTGTGGCTGGCGCCGAAGCAGGGTACCGATGCTGCGATGGCGCTGGCGATGGGCCATGTGATGCTGCGCGAGTTCCATCTCGATAAACCGAGCCAGTACTTCACCGATTATGTGCGCCGCTATACCGATATGCCGATGCTGGTGATGCTCGAGGAGCGCGACGGTTATTATGCCGCTGGCCGTACGCTGCGCGCCTCCGACCTCGTTGATTCCCTTGGTCAGGAGAACAATCCGGAATGGAAAACCGTCGCCTTTGACGAGAAGGGCGACATGACCGTACCGAACGGTTCCCTCGGATTCCGCTGGGGCGATAAAGGCAAATGGAACCTCGAACAGCGCGACGGTAAAACTGGCGAAGAGATTGAGCTGCGTCTGAGCCTGCTGGGCAGCCATGATGAAGTGGCGAACGTCGGCTTCCCGTACTTCGGCGGCGAAGGTTCTGAGCACTTCAACAAAGTCGACCTCGAAAATATTCTGCTGCACAAACTGCCGGCCAAACGCCTGCAGTTGGCCGACGGCTCCACCGCTCTGGTGACCACCGTTTACGATCTGACCATGGCCAACTATGGCCTGGAACGCGGTCTGAACGATGAAAACTGCGCCACCGGCTACGATGACATGAAAGCCTACACCCCGGCCTGGGCGGAGAAGATCACCGGCGTCTCCCGCGCGCACATCATCCGCACTGCACGCGAATTTGCTGATAACGCCGATAAGACCCATGGTCGCTCGATGATTATCGTCGGGGCGGGCCTCAACCACTGGTTCCACCTCGACATGAACTACCGCGGCCTGATCAATATGCTGGTCTTCTGCGGCTGCGTCGGTCAGAGCGGCGGCGGTTGGGCGCACTATGTGGGCCAGGAAAAACTGCGTCCGCAGACCGGCTGGCAGCCGCTGGCGTTCGCCCTTGACTGGCAGCGTCCGGCACGTCACATGAACAGTACCTCGTACTTCTATAACCACTCCAGCCAGTGGCGCTATGAAACCGTGACCGCGCAGGAACTGCTGTCGCCGATGGCGGATAAATCCCGTTACAGCGGCCACCTGATCGACTTTAACGTGCGCGCAGAGCGCATGGGCTGGCTGCCGTCTGCGCCGCAGTTAGGGCTGAACCCGCTGCGTATCGCTGATGAAGCGAAAAAAGCCGGCATGACCCCGGTGGATTACACCGTGAAGTCGTTGAAAGAGGGCTCGATTCGCTTTGCGGCCGAGCAGCCGGAAAACGGCAAAAACCACCCGCGTAACCTGTTTATCTGGCGCTCCAACCTGCTGGGCTCCTCCGGTAAAGGCCATGAGTATATGCTCAAGTACCTGCTGGGTACCGAGAACGGCATTCAGGGCAAAGACCTCGGCAAGCAGGGCGGCGTGAAGCCGGAAGAAGTCGAATGGCGGGATAACGGCCTCGACGGCAAACTGGATCTGGTGGTGACCCTCGATTTCCGTCTGTCGAGCACCTGTCTCTACTCCGACATCGTGCTGCCGACCGCCACCTGGTACGAAAAAGACGACATGAATACCTCGGATATGCATCCGTTTATTCACC
>ERZ1673696.1350-NODE-1350-length-21076-cov-19.124399_pt1 | contig 21076 bp, 21 predicted proteins | sample MGYA00580226_ERZ1673696 | MGnify/ENA primary metagenome ERZ1673696 (study PRJEB41218, sample SAMN15661743) | gut metagenome | host: Homo sapiens | place: Canada: London | collected 2015-08-20/2019-03-30 | study: EMG produced TPA metagenomics assembly of... | reverse complement strand
TAGGCTTGCTGCCTGCGTTGTAAAGACACTTGCTGTCAGTACGAACAGAACAGATGCGCAGATTCCGACCCATGCCGGAATCCGTTTGAAGCTTAAAATCGCGCGAATCCGTTCTTCGGCGCTGCTTCTTGCAAAACCACTGCACAGCGGCGCTGATTTTGGCTTTCGCCGCGCCATGTCAAGCAGCGTCAGCGCGTAAGCCTTCTTACAATCCGGCCCCAGCGCACGCAGAACCGCTTCATCACACGCGAGCTCCATATCGCGGTTTGCAAGCCATACCATCAGCCAGACCAACGGATTCCACCAATACAGGCATATGCATACAGTCAAAAGCAGCTTGCGCAGACAGTCCTTCCGCCGGATATGCGCCAGTTCGTGTGCCAGAACCAGCTGAAACTGTGCGTCTCCAACCGGCAGATCTTCCGGCAAAAGGACAGTCGGATGAAAAACGCCGAAGGTAAGCGGCGCACGACGGCTGCTGCTCACGCAGATGCGCGGATCGCGCGAAAAGCGGAAGCGGTCCAGCAGCGCGTCAATGGACGGCTGCGGAGCAATCCGTGTTCCGCGAAACCGACGTACCATGCAGGCATATCCGATCACAAAATATGCCGCAAAAAGTATCGCGCAAACGAGCCAGACAAGAAGCATCGGGCTGATTCCCGCGATATCCGCTGCTGGTTTTGCGGTGCTGTTGGTCGCCAAAGACGGAAACGGCGTTAGCACATCTGATATGACACCGTTTGCCTGCGCTGTGGCCGGCGTGTGCAGCAGATTCCAGACACTTAGATGCGTTGGAATCGTGATCGGAAGCAGAAGCCGCACAGCGGCTGCGCACCAGAGCGCCGGAAAAATCCTGCGCGGCAGATACTTTTTCAAAAACAGCCGCAGCGCAAGTAGCAGCAGGATCATTGCGCTGCCGCCAAAAATCGCAGCCTGTACGCCATTCATCCCTCGTATTCCTCCACAAGCGCTTTTAGCCGCGCAAGCTCTTCTTTTGACAGTGACCGATCACTCAGAATCGATGCAAACAGCAACTCTGCGGAACCGCCAAATACCTTTTCGACCAGCGTATCGGCTTCCTCCTTCTGCGCCTGCTGCTTTGTAATCGTCGCATGGCAGATGAAGTTTGGCTCCCGGCGCTCGATTGCACCCTTATCAATGCACTTTTTGATGACCGTATAGGTCGTGTTTTTATTCCAGCCAATGCTGTCTGCCAGCCGCAGCGAGATTTCCTTCGCCGTCCGGTCGTTTTCCTGCCAGAGAACCTCCATGACCTTCCATTCTGAATCAAACAGTTTCATGTTTTGTCTCCCGTTCTTAGGATGTATTTAGACTATCATATTCGTCTATTTCTGTCAAGATGGCTTGACATTCACGGACTATTGTGATAGTTTTAGTGTAGACTATAGCGATAGTTTATCGCAGAAAGGAGGTTAACTAGAACACTTTTACACAAACAGCCACGCATCACACAAACAACCTTTTGAATGGGGAGCGCTGAAAGCATTGCAGCGCTCCTTATTTCAGATAGTGTTCTAAGGGAGGATTTCCAAATGAAAAAAAGTCAAAAGCTTTTGAGTTTGATTTTGAGCATTCTGATTCTTTTCTGCGGATGTTCGGCGCAGAAGGAAGTAACGTCGCTTGAGCTTCCCGGCGGACCGGCGGCACCGCAGGAATCTCTTGACCTGAACGCTGCGCCGTCAGCACCAACCGTGGAAATCGACACGACGCAAAAAGAGACAGACAATGAAACTTACTACTTGGAGCGGCAAAGGCTTTCGCTTCCAGAACCGCTTCTGTCGGTGACGGCACAAACAATACTGGACGATACAATTCTCATCGGCGGTTTTTCCACCGATGGTGTCGCGCTCGCTTGGATGACGCTGGATGGGGACAGCGGCACTTTGCAACTTCCTGATAGTACGGAATATCTCCATGCGCTTTCTCCGGATGACAACGGCGGCTTCTGGCTTCTTTGCGGAAGCGTACCCGCCGCCTATCGGGACGCTTTTGGAAACGTCGTGATTCAGGACAACGAGCCGGAAGGAAAACTTGTTCTAACGCACTATGACAGCGAGTATTCCATGCAGGAAACCATTTTGCTCCAAACGCAATATACAGGAAATAACGAGCGTTTCACGCAATTAGCAAAAACCGAAAAGGGCTTTATTCTTTTGAGCGCAGAACTCCTTGTTCAACTCGATAAATTAGGCGCAGAAACAGCGCGACAGAATGCTGAGTTTGAGGATGGATGGAGATTTATTTCCATGCAAAAAATCGGAAACGAACTCTTCGTACTGACCCAGAATCGCTATGATGCTGCTGGGGCAGAGCTGCGGCTTTTCAGTGCGGACACATTCGCGCAGCAAGAATTTACAACAGACAGGACAGGGATTACTGGCCTTGGTCTTTGCGCAGATGGGCGGCTGCTCCTTGGCGACAACCAAACTGTTTCTGCCTTTACACCTGAAACAGCAGAAGAAGAGACGATTCTGGTATGGCAAGAACTCGGCGTTGCAGACACGTCGGAGCAAATTTGGCAAACGGACTCCGGTTTCTTCTTCTATACGCCAAATCTCACAGAGCTTACTGTCCTTCGCTGGATGCCTGGCGAGGCGCTTTCAAAGCGCATTTTATCCTTGGCGATTGCAGGTAACACACCTGTTTCGGGTTATTTTGTACAGATGATTCAGAACTTTAACCTGAGTCAAGAACAATATCAGATCGAATACACCATTTACAGCGATACAGGTTTGACGGATACGCAGCCGACTGACCTCCTGCGCACACAGATCATGGCTGGTCAGTCTCCTGACCTCTATGCGTTTTGTACAGATGGGTTCACCGCCGCTCCGCTCACACCGGAAGCGGTCTGCGCGGACCTCCTTCCGCTGCTTGAAAATGATTTGTCGGAAAAATCATTTGTGCCCGGCTTATACGAACTCCTGACCGAGAGCGGTTCGTTATATCAGCTTCCGCTTTCCATTGAGGTGGATACGATGATCGTTCCAGCCCGTTTGATTCCGGAACCGGGGGTGACATTGGAAGAATTGGAGCAGGCAAGGGAGCAGATGCCGGACAGCTGGGTAACAATCGACTCGTGGAATACGCCGGGCAATCTGTTCGCGGCATTCTGCACCGCCTTCTGCCTTGGCAAATACGTCGATAGGGCAACCGGAAGCTGCAACTTTGAAACCCAGAGCTTCTATGACTATCTCGCATGGTGTAAGGAATGGGGCGGTGACGGCTCGACGCCGCCAGCACAGGAGCAGACACTTGTACATCTTTGTCAGATCAGCGCTCTGAGTTGGCTGGCAAACCGCAGCGAGATCGTCCAAAACACATGGTATGGAGAACCCGGATATACTTACGCAGGCTTCCCCACGGATGACGGAAATATCGGAAATGCGTATCGTATTCTGACCTCTCTCGGTGTCAGTCCGCAGTGTCGTGATCTGAGTGGCGCAAGGGCATTTTTGCAATACTGTTTTTCGTATCTACAGGAGGAATCTCTTCCGGCAAATTATGAGCTACTGCAATCTGAAATGAAAGAGTATATTGCCGGAAATCGCACAGATTGGCGTGGGGAAATAAAACAGGTAAGCGAAGCGGATGCGGAGCAATTTTATACGCTACTGGATTCTATTGCGATTCTGGAAGGGCTGGACGCACCTTTGTCTGAGATTCTCAGTGAGGAAGCAGATGTCTACTTTGCGGGTGGCTGCACCGCTGAACAGGCAGCAAAGAATATTCAGTCCAGAGCAAGTTTGTACTTGCAGGAGCAGTATTTCTGAACAGTAAAAAGGAGAACGAACAATGAAGCGAAAAATCTCAATCCTGTTTGCCATTTGCTTGTTGTGTGCGCTTGCGAGCGGATGCAGCGGAGAAAAGAGCGTTTCAAAGGTGGAGTTGCCTGCTGTAGTTCCGGAATCCCCAGTGCAGGAGTCTGTAACGCCGGAATCTACAGCGCAGGATTTACCAGAGCAGAACAATTCTGCCCCTTCGCAGGCGGATGTGGAGTTAGATGTGCCAGATGCATCGGAGGGAAAGATAACACTCGTGCTGGGCGGTATCGGACTGCGTGATGACACGCTTGCAAGCCTTGTCAATAATTTCAACGCCGAAAACACGAAATACACAGTCGTGATCGACGACTATGCCGAAAATACACAGTCGCGGGAGCAGGCAGAGACTGTCATGCAAACAAAGCTGTTTGCCGGTGATGCTGCGGATATCTACTATTTCAGAAACGATATGCTTTCTCCGCTTCCGTGGATCTCCGCCGGACTTCTATATGATCTGGATCCACTGATTGCATCGGACAGCGAAATCAGCGAAGAAGACATTATTCCATGGACAGCGATGCACGAATATGGAGGACTATATCTCTTGTCTCCTACGTTTGGTGTAGTGGCGTTGAGCTGCTCACAGCAGACCCAGAAACTTCATACTGGCTGGACGATTGCGGAGTATCTGGATATAGAAAAGTCCCTGCGGCCGGAGCAGGATATGATCTACTATATGGATCCGGAAAATTTTCTGAAAAGAATCGGTGGGCGATATTTGCGTGGCGTGATTGACTATGAACATGCACAGTGCAATCTGGACACACCGGAATTTCGTGAGATTTTGCAGTCGGCGTTGAAGGCCGGGAGCTATGATGGAGGATACAACCCTGACAAAAATGTGCCGCAGCGAATTGTAGACGGAGAGCTGATCTGCTGCTATGTGGGACTGAGTTCTGCGCTGGAGGTTTCCTTTGACCGTTATCGCTGCGGTCAGACATTAGGCTATGTGGGATGGCCAACTCCGGACGGGAGCAACGGCATGGATGTCAGGCTGATGATGCCATTGGGTGTGAGTGCGACAACTTCCTGCCCCGAAGGGTGCTGGGAATTTCTCAAGTATCTCCTGCTTCATCCATGGATGGAATACAGTGCGGACGGAACGCCCGTCTACGCGCCGCTGCTGCAAGATAATCTGGACGTTCTCAAAAATATAGAGGTTCCCTATGCCGAAATCACAACATTTGATGATGTGCAATTGATTGTCGATCTGGCAAAAACGTGCGAGACTATGGATTTTTATGATGAAGAGGCAATGTCAATTCTTTTGGAAGAAATGGGCGATCTAGTTTCTGGAAATATTGATCTGGATACTGCGGTGGAGCGAATGCAGTCAAGGCTGAACCTTTATCTTATGGAGCAGGTCAAGTAAATGCTAAGTCTATTTGAAGCATGGCTGGATGAAGAAAACCGCATTGTGTCCTTTCACGAGATTCCAGACTGCCAGTATTATTGTGCAGAAGAAACCGACTTCTGGCAGGTGATCGTTGGCCTGATTATGGCCGGATATCGGGTGCAGTAAAGCATGGATTTTTTAGAAGGCAGCTTGCAAGTTTTCGGGCTTGCAAGCTGCTTTTCTCTGTATGCTCAGAGCCTTTTCTGCTGGCGCAGAACCTCCGGGAACGAGATCTGACCATTCGTTCGCAGCACCTCCTGATAGCTCATGCCGCGCATTTTCTGGTATGTTGCCGCATCAATATCTGTGTCTGATACGAGAATATGATTGCAGACGTTTTGCTCGACAGCCTGTTTCAAAAGCAGTTTGCCAATGCGGTCACCAAACATACTGAGGATAGCTTCCAGCGTTTCTCCGAGGATTTTCGGCAGGAAGTCTCCAGCGTACTCGCTCTGTAAATAGCCGCAGTAGAACAGAATTGCCTTTGCAATAAACTCGTTCTGTGTGCTGCATCCGTCGCTTTTGTAGTGTTCCTGCACCCGCTGCCAAACCGTATCTTCCATCCAGACTGTGTGGCGGCTTCTTTCTTCTGTTTTCATGGTCAAAACCTCCCGAAATCGTAATAGCGTCAAAATTGTCCTTGATTTTACCGACGTTTCGCGGCTTTTGGTCAATAACAGCGCCATTCCATTTTTGACAGCCGCAAAAAAGCGCCATTTTCATCCCCCAAAACTGCCCGCACTGCGGGCAGAAGTGGACGGCCGGACGCAGAAAAGCGTCAGGCCTTTCTCCTGCTTCGCCGCTTACGGCTTCTCCCTCTGCCGAAATCCGCTCGCAGGCATCCTTTTTCTGCTCTTGCCGTTCCTGCACCGCTCCCGCACGTCGGCGCAACGTCTGGTTTTGAGTCCTCTGGTGGGTACGCGCTCGGCTGGGCGGCGAAAGCGGCACAAACTGCCGACACGGGCGCGACGGGCTGGGATTGGCGTTTTGGCTGTGCGTTCAATCTCTGTTTTCAATAAAATCGGCATATTTCCTCCTTGCCGCGTCCTCGTCCAGCTTCTGCATCTGCCGGTCATAGTCCTGCTGGAGCGCGAATTGAATTGGTTGGATGGTGAAGCGTAGATTGCCATTTCGCTTGCGACCATCCTTCGTTGTAACTTGCGTCGGCTCTGTGACGAGCAGGTCGCGTTCTTCGAGCGACCGGATGTGTTTGCAAATCGTGTTCGGACTCAACCCAACCGCATCACCGATTTTTCGGTAGCTTGGCCAGCATTGGAATGTCTGGCGATCCTCGCAGAACAGCAGGTAGGCGTAGATTGCGATCTCTGCCGCGCTCAGACCCAGCGAGAAAATTTCTTTCGGCAGCGGGAAGTAGTCCTTGACCGAATCGCGTGTCGGCCAGAGATTTCGCTTCACTCAGTTCCTCCCGTGTGCTGCTCCACCCATTGGATGAATGCTTCCTTCGGAACGACGATCCGATTGCCAATCCGCAGTGCGGGAAAATCCTTTTCGTGCATCAGCTCATAGCTGCTGGACGGCGCGATGCCCAGCACCTTCGCTACTGTCGCCGCGTTCAGGAACAGCGGCAGTTCGTCATAATTCTTGTAGATTGATTCTTTCATGTTGTCCTCCTTTGTTCGTGTTCATTTTTCCTGTCTGTATTTTGTCTGTCCGAAAAAACACCTCCTACCCTTTATCCGTATTCAGAGGGCTTTTGTACCAAACTTTTTTCAAAAAAATTTGCCCTCACTTTTAGTTGCACAACTTTTGCGGCGTTTGTACGAAAAAAATTTGGTTGTCGAAAAAAAGCCTCTCATTACTGATAGGGATAAAAATCGCAGTTTTGACAGCCTGCTTTCAAAAAACTCAGAAATTATTTCGCCATTCAAAACATCCCCCTATTTAATCCGACACTAAAAGCCGTTTTTGTTACCCTCCTTCGCAAATTTTCTTATTCAGAGGGGAAGATATTTTACGTCCAGCAATAACGCCCTCTATTTGATCCGACAGATTTTTGCGTTTTGAGCGGTGTCTCACCGAAAAAAATCCCCTCACTGCATAGGCCACGGGAACGCGATTTTTAGAAGCCTTTTCGAGAAAATTCACAGATCATTTACATTTCCGCGCCTGCGCTGCCTGTTCGCGTTCCTCCGAAAAAGTCCCCTCATGTGGTAGGCAGCGAGAACGCACTTTTTAGACCCGCTTCTGCGAAAGTTCACAAAATGTTTACGCAGAGATGCGCCGTTAGTGTTTTTGAAAAGTTCTCCTATTTAATCCGACAGAAAATTGCGTTTTGAACAGCCTGTTTTGAAAATTTTTTCGACGGCATAAAAATAGCCACCGTCCAAACGGACAGCGGCATCAAGTCAGCAGCTTGCATTCAGCTGCACTTCGAGTTATACTGGTTTTGGAATTTATTTGCTGGGAGGTTGCTATGAGTCCTGACGAGATTGAATGAATCATGCGCCAATCTACTTGGTCGCTAGAAGTTGAGGGGCAGCACCCGGATGCACAGACCATGGAGTGGTGTCGCCAGATGCTTGCTGGCGAGATTTCGTTGGAGAAATATCTCGATTTGGTGATTCGTCGGGCAACGGAATAGTCAGTACGCTGCGAGGCTTCTTCTTGAGTGCTTTTTCCGTAATCTTTGATTACTGCGGCGCAGTTTTTGCGCTAGGTTTTCTGGTTTGACCCACACGCTGACCCACACGGCGAAAGGAGCGGACGGAAACAGTGGAAACAAGAGGGGCAAAGAGCATTGATTTCCGAGCAGAAAGTGCTGAAAGCGTCCAGAAATCGTTATTTTTATGGCTTTTCTACTTTTCGTAATCAGCAGGTCGCCGGTTCAAGTCCGGCCACTAGCTCCACCAAACCGGTGAAAATCGAGAGATTTTCACCGGTTTTCTCTTTTATTCGTTCGGATTTTCAGGCGGCGAATTTGCCTGACCCACACCGTGACCCACACGGCGAAATGTCCAAAGAGCGGCGGAGAGGATGTTTGTCTTATCCTCTCCGCCGCTCTTTGTTTTTCGGCTACGTGTTCACATGACCTGCGCCATGAAATTGCCCATCTTTTCGGCGGCACTTTCCTGCATCTGGCGTGTGACGTGGGTGTAGGTGCGAAGGGTAAACCCTGCGTCAAAGTGACCGAGCATACTTGATACCGTTTTCACGTCTATGCCGTTTTGCAAGGCTAACGTTGCGAATGTGTGTCGCAAGTCGTGAAATCTCAGGTGTTCCAGTCCGGCGTCTTTCAGAATTTTCTTGTGGATGTTGACCACCGAATCCGGATGGTACATCTCGCCTGTTTTCGGAGATGGGAACATCCATGGGCTGCCGGGATGCTTTTGGTGTTCTGCGACCAGCAGATCGACGGCTTCTTGCGGAATGGAAATTTTGCGGATGGAGTTTTCTGTTTTCTGGCGCGTGATGTCCGGTTCGCCTGCATTATTTCGCCCTGCCTGTTTGCTGACGGAGATGGTTTTGTTCTCAATGTCCAAGTCTGACCATTGGAGCGCCACCAGTTCTCCTTTGCGCAGTCCGCTGATGAGCTCCAGATAGAACATTGGCAGGACGCCGCGCTGGTCGGCTGCCGTCAAATAGGATTTGATCTGCTCCGGCGGCAGGATCCTCATTTCGTGCTTCGGGATTTTGGGCGGGACGCAGTCGTCTGCCGGATTGCGCACGATCAACCTTTCTTTGACCGCGCGGGCGAGTGCATTGTGCAGCATCGTGTGGATGCCGCGAATCGTCGAATCACTCAGTCCCGGCTGCTTGCCTTTCTGTGCTTCTCTTAACCGACCGTGCTCCTGTAAATCCTTGTACAGCCATTGCAGATCGCGCCCGGTCAGCTTTTTCAGCGGAATATCCCCGATGCGCGGCGTGATATGCAATTCGATGCCGCGCCGGTAGTATTCGGCAGTCGAGAATCGCAGGTGTGGCTTTGCGTATAGCTCATACCACGTTTGCAGCCATGTGCCGAGCGTGTACTCGTCTGCTCTCCGTACATCGACGCTTTCCGCTTCTGTGACAGCTTTCGCCAACTTTTCTTTTACCTCTGCCTGTGTCTTGCCGAGGACGTTCTTGATCAGCCGCTTTCCGATCTTTTCATCATATCCGGCAGTATACCGACCCTCCCAGCGTCCGTCTTTCCGCTTTCGGATGTTCCCTTCCCCATTTGCCCGTTTCTTTGCCATGTCTGTGCCTCCTTCGTTTGGTAGCACAAACAACTACCACAGAAGATGCACAAAGTCTACTGATTTTTTCTGAAGATCGGAATATTTTTTAGCCAGATTTGTACACGGCAGAAAACCCTATTCTTTGTTTACTGCGGCGCAGTTTTTGCGCTCCGGTGTTAAAATATAAAAACGCTCAAATATTGCAGTTGGAAACACACGCAAGGACCTGTTATAATTTTTATTGAATATCTTTTGTATCTTTCATCCCTTTGGGTAGCCTGGAAGTAGTAGGTCGAGAAGATATTGAACGGCAGCAGCAGGAACGACAGGGCGTAAGTGCGCACGATGGCGGGCGCCATGGCGAGAATTTCCGGCGTGGGCGCCATGAAAATGCGGATCATGCTGAGCACCGTCCAGAAGACGTCGAAGAACGCCGTCGTCCACAGTGCCAGCCGGAGCGTCTCGCGGATGCGGTCGCCCCTGCCAGCGCCGAAGTTTGTGGAGATGATGGGCTGCGCCGCCTGCCCGACGCTGTAGGCGCAGCACTGGACAAAGGTGCTGACCTGAATGATGGGACCATAGATCGCCAGCGCGTCCGCGCCGAGGTATTTCATGATCTGCCGGTTGAAGAGCACGGTCAGAATGCCCATGGCGACGTCGATGAAAAAAGGTTGAAAAGCCGGTGACGGAGATTTTGCGCAGCTTTTTGAAGAGCCGTTCCGGCCGGACCAGCCGGAGAGTATTTTTGCGGTGCAGAAAATGCGTCAGCATGACGAGGAACGAAATGCCGGAGCCGATAGCGGTCGCGAATCCCGCGCAGAAAATGCCCATGTCACAGGAGAAGACGAAGAAATAATCACCGAAGATATTGAAAATACCGCCAGCCAGGACGCCGAGCGTCGCAAGCCCCGGATCGCCGTCGTTCCGCAGGAAGGCCGCGAGCATCTGGTTGAACAGGAACAGCGGGAAAACGAATCTGATTGGCCGCACGTATTCCTTTGCCAGCGCAAGCAGCGCTTCGTCCGCACCGAAGAACGTCAGGATCGGGCGCTCAAAGAGCAGAAGTCCGACCCACGCCAGAACAGCCAGCGCAACCGAGCCGATCACGGAGGCGGTAAAATACTCGTTCTCATTTCCGCCGCTCTTTGCGCTGCCGCGCTTCGTGCTGAAAATAACGCTGCCGCCGATGCCCATGAGAAGACCGAGACTATATATAATGTTCCAGACCGGCGCGACGACGGCCAGCGCCGCCGTGCCCTGCGGGCCGTAGTACTACCCGACCATCGCAGTATCGACAATCGAATAGACCGAGGTGATCATGGCGCTGCCGAACGCGGCAGAGAGGTATTTGAGATACATCGGCCGGATCTTACTGCTCAGAAAATCCATGGTAACTTCCTCCTTTTGCATGAAAAAAGCCGGACAGGAAACAGACGTCTCAGTCTGTCTCTTGTCCGGCTGCTGTTTCTTCGGAACAGCCCGCCCTCCGAGCGAACCTGGGGTATTGTAGCACACGGCTGCGGCAAAGTCAACCGCGGGCTTTTCCGCGTTCCCGACGCGCGCCCGATTCGATGATCATCTTTTCCAGCTCTCTGGCGGCGACGCTGAGAGGCTGGTCTTTTCGCTTGACAAGGCAGACGCTGCGCAGCGGGAGCGAGTCGGCAAGGTCGATCACGCGCACATTGTCGGACGGGCGGATAAAATCCTGCGGGACGATGCCGACGCCGAGGCCGGATTCGACCATCGGCAGGATCTGGTCGGCAGTGAAGGCCTCGATATCCGGCCGGAACGGCAGGCTGTGGGCGGCAAAGAAGCCGCTGTAGAGCGCATAGGACTGCGTATCCGCGCCGAGGGTGATGAGCGGATGGCTCCGCAGCTCGTCCAGCGTGACTTTGCGCCCCAGAAGATCGCCAAACGACGGCGCGCAGACGGCGACCTCCTGAATGTAGCGGATATTGGTCTTCGTATAGGCGGCCGCGCGCAGCACCGGCGTCGTGACGACGGCAAAATCAGCGGTCGTCTCGCGCAGGGCGGCAATGGCCTGCGGGGTCGAATGATTGCTGATGCGCAGGCGCACGCCCGGATAGCGGGCGCGGAAGCTCTCGAGCACCGGCAGGAGCACGCACCGCAGCGCGCCCTCGCTCGCGGCAAGGAACACCGTGCCGGTCTGCAGAGACCGGCTCTGCGCCAGCTCGGCCTCCCCGGCCTCGAGCTGCTCGACGGCGATTTTGACATGCCGGTAGAGCTGCTCGCCCTCCGGCGTCAGCTTCACGCCGCGGTTCGTCCGGGAAAAGAGCGTGCAGCCCAGCTCCGCCTCGAGATTTTTGATCGAGCGCGTCAGGTTCGGCTGGTTGTTGACCAGCTCTCTTGCCGCCTGCGAGAGATTGCCGCATTTCGCAACATAATAAAAGATCCGGTAATAGTCATAATTTACGTTCATACATGTTTCCTCTGATATGTCATATTCATATGAAGACCATATTTATTTCGGATTTTACACATATCTGCATGCGCATTATAATATGGGCGCTTCGGGAAGTCAAGACAGCGTTCAACTGCTTTCCGAAAGAAAGGGAAACCAAAATGGCACTTACAATAGAGGCGCTGGCCGCAGCCGTCATCGATCTTGTCCTGCTTCGCGTCATGCTCCGTCTGGAAAATGAACCGGGCGCAGATCACCCGAAGGAGCGGCGCTGGATGCTGGCCGCGGGCGTTTTACTTCTCGTGGGCTGCATCGCGGAGATCGCACTGCGCGGCGCGCATATTATGCAGATCCTGCTTGGGATCGGCTTCAATCTCGCGTTTGTCGCCTACTTTTTCAGCTTCCGCGCCGCTGAGCAGGAAGCCTGAGCGGCGGCAGGCCTGATCAAAGGAGGATGCATATGAGCAAGAAGCGTAAGATCATTTCGCTTGCGGTCCTCGGCGTTCTGCTGCTTGCCTCGCTGGCGCTCAGCCTGCTGCTGGGCAAGGGCGGCGCGAAGGAATCCCTGCAGACGATCATGCGGGACGCGGTTCTGCATGAGGACAATAAAATCAGTCTGTTCGGGCTGATGGACGTGAATCCGGCGGTCGTTTCCGGGTTTATCGTCACGGGCGTACTGCTGGTGCTGGCGGCGCTGGCGCGGATCTTTGTGATCCCGCGATTCAAATATAAGCCCGGAAAGCTTCAGCTGCTGCTGGAAGAGCTTGTGACATTCTTCCAGAACCTCGCGCAGACGAACAGCCCGCACCGCAATGGCTTTCTTGGCGCGTATCTGTTCGGTGCGGGCGTCTATGTGCTCTTCGGCACGCTCTTTGAGCTGTTCGGCCTGCAGGCCGTGACGACGGCCGGCGGCTCCATTTCCCTTCCCGCGCCGCTGTCGGATATCAACGCGGCCATCAGCGTGGGCTGCATGTCCTATCTCGTGATCCTTGGCGGCGGCATCGCGGCAAACAAGCTCCGCGGCGCTGCCAACACGCTCAAGGATTTCTCGCTTCCCATCTCCATGAGCTTCCGTCTGTTCGGCGCGCTGCTGAGTGGTCTGCTGGTCACGGAGCTTGTTTATTATTCGCTCAGCCTGAGCTTTGTGCTGCCGGTATTCGTGGGCGTCATGTTCACGCTCCTGCACGCGCTCATTCAGACGTATGTCCTGACGACACTCGTGTCGATCTTCTATGGTGAGGTCACAGAGCCGCATAACAAAAAAGTCAAGCAGGCCGCTTGACGAATGGAGGAACAGAAAAATGAAACTGACTGCAAAACGAATGGTATCCCTGATGCTTGTCATGCTGCTTGTCTGCGCGCTGCTCGCCGTGTCGGCCAGCGCTGCGGATACCGCTGACGCCGCGCCTGCCGCGGAAGCCGCGGCCGCGGCTGAAAACTCGACCGGCGCAAAGGCGATCGCCGCGGCCGTTGTCGTGGGTCTTGTCGCGACGGCCGGTGCGCTCGGCATGGCCATCGCCATCGGCAAGAGCGCCGAGGGCATGTCCCGCCAGCCGGAAGCCTCCGGCAGCATCCGGTCCTCGATGATGCTGGGTCTGGTCTTTATTGAGACCGCCATCATTTATGCCCTGATCGTCGCCATTCTGATCATCTTCGTGCTGTAAAGGAGAAATAGTATGGGAGTACCGCTGAATATCGACTGGCAGCAGATCCTGCTGCACGTGTTTAATCTGATCATCCTGACGGGCGGATTGTATTTCCTTCTGTATCAGCCCGTCACCGCATTCATGAAAAAACGGCAGGAGTATTATGCCGGACTGGAAGCCGACGCGCAGGCAAAGCTGCAGGAGGCCGAACAGAAGGTCCGCGAAGCCGATGAAACGCTCTCCGGCATGCAGGCGGAAGCCGAGCAGCTGCGCGCGGACGTCATGAAGCAGGCCGACGCGGAAGCGGCAGCCCGTCTTGCAGGCGCAGACGCAGAAAAGCAGAAAATTCTTGCTGCCGCAAAGGCGCAGGCCGCGCGGGAAAAGGACGCCATGCTGCGTGAGGCCAACGAGCAGATCGGTGCGCTGGTCTCCAACGCGGTCGACAAGCTGGTCTCCGACGCGGACGATCCGTATGCGGATTTTCTGCACGCAGTCAAGCGGGGAGCATAACGCATGAGTGAGCAGAAGCTGCAGGCCAGCGTATACAGCCGCACCGCTCCGACCGAGGAGCAGCTTGCGCAGCTGCGCGACTTCCTGCATCAGAAATACCAGCGTCCGGTCAACCTGCACTGGGAGCGGGACGACCGGATGAAGGACGGCTTCCGGCTGGAGCTCGGCGAGGGCGAGAGCCGCGAGCTGGTCTATGACTGGAGCAGCTCCGGCAAAAGCCGTCAGCTGAAGGACAAGATCGCCGCCGCCATCCGCAGCCGGAGCGACGTTATCCCGCTGCTCCGCAAAACGCTGGAGGATTTCCAGCCGGAGGCCTCCGCGACTGAGATCGGCACCGTCCTCTCCTACGGCGACGGCATCGCCGAGGTCAGCGGTCTGCCGGGCGCGGAATACGGCGAGATTCTGATTTTTGAAAACGGCGTGCGCGGCATGGTGCTCGATCTGAAGGAAAAAAGCATCGGCTGCGTTGTTTTTGCGGGCGAGGCCGCCGTACAGGCGGGCAGCGTCGTCCTCCGCAGCGGCAGATCCGCCGGTATCCCGGTCGGAGATGCGTTTCTCGGCCGCGTGATCGATCCGCTCGGCGCGCCGATCGACGGCAAGGGCGAAATTTCCGAATCGGATTATTACCCCATTGAAGCTCCCGCCCCCGGCATCATCGACCGCCAGCCGGTCGACAAGCCCATGCAGACGGGACTTCTGGCCATCGATTCCATGTTCCCCATCGGCCGCGGCCAGCGCGAACTCATCATCGGCGACCGCCAAACCGGCAAGACGGCCATTGCGCTCGACACGATCCTCAACCAGAAGGATCAGAACGTCGTGTGCATCTATGTCGCCATCGGCCAGAAGGCGTCGAGCGTTGCGCAGCTCGTGCAGGCGCTGCAGGCGCACGACGCGCTGCGGTATACCATCGTCCTCTGCGCGGCGGCCAGCGATTCCGCGCCGCTGCAGTACATCGCTCCCTACGCAGGCTGCGCGATGGGCGAATACTTCATGCATCAGGGGCGCGACGTGCTGATTGTGTACGACGATCTTTCCAAGCATGCGGTCGCGTACCGCGCATTGAGCCTGCTTCTGAAGCGGTCTCCCGGCCGTGAGGCCTACCCCGGCGACGTCTTTTATCTGCATTCGCGTTTTCTCGAACGCGCGGCGCATCTGGCCGACCACCTGGGCGGCGGCAGCATGACGGCGCTTCCCATCGTCGAGACGCAGGCGGGCGACGTCTCCGCTTATATCCCGACCAATATCATCTCCATCACCGACGGTCAGATCTTCCTCGAGAGCAGCCTGTTCTTCGCGGGTCAGCGGCCGGCCGTCAACGTCGGCCTGTCCGTGTCCCGTGTCGGCGGCGCGGCGCAGACGAAGGCCATGAAAAAGGCTGCTGGCGCGATCCGTCTGGAGTTGGCGCAGTACCGCGAGATGGAGGTCTTCATGCAGTTTTCCAGCGATCTGGACGACGCGACGCGCCGCCAGCTCGCCTACGGGCAGGGGCTCATGCAGCTGCTGCGGCAGGAGCAGTCCCACGCGTATTCCCAGCACGCGCAGGTGCTCCTGCTCGTGAGCGCGCTCGGTCATGTCTTTTTGCCCGTGCCGCCCGCGCAGGTGCGGAGCACCGCGCAGAAGCTGCTCGCCGCATTGGAGCAGCAGCTCTCCGCCCTCTGCAGCCGGATCGACACGACCGGCCAGCTGACAGACGGGGACTGCGCGCAGATCCTTGACGCGGCAAAGCGCTTCATCGCGCAGCAACTGAACCCGGACGGTGAGCGCAAATGAGCGGCACAAAGGAGATCAAGGACCGCATCGCAAGCGTGCGCGACACGCAGAAGATCACGAACGCGATGTATCTGATCGCGTCGACGAAGTTCCGGAAGGCGCGCGCGGAGCTCGACCGCACACGGCCCTATTTTGACGCGCTGCGCAGCGAGATCAAGCGCGTCTTCCGCACGGTCGAGGGCGTGGAGAGCCGGTATTTCTATCCCGGCGACGATCATCCGCTCCGCGGAACCTATGCCTATCTCGTCATCACCGCAGACAAGGGTCTGGCCGGTATGTATAACCAGAACGTGCTGCGCGAGGCGCAGCGGCTTCTGAACGAGCACGCCGATGCGAAGCTCTTTGTCGTCGGCGAGTATGGACGGCAGTATTTTGCCCACCATCAGATCCCGGTCGAGCGGAGCTTCCTCTATACCGCGCAGAACCCGACCATGCAGCGCGCCCGCGAGATCAGCCGCACGCTGCTGGAGCTTTACGACAGCGGCGCCGTTCAAAAAATATTCGTCATTTACACGGATATGAAAAACGCCATGACGGAGGAAGCGAAGTCCACGCGGCTTCTGCCCTTCCACCGGCAGACGTTCGCATCCCGGCCGGTGGAAAAGGCGGTCAAAACGCCCTTTACCTTCGCTCCGTCCATTGAGACTGTACTGGATACGATGATCCCCAGCTATGTATCCGGCTTTATCTACAGCGCGCTGGTCGACAGCTTCTGCAGCGAGCAGAACGCCAGAATGACGGCCATGCGCGCGGCAAACGACAATGCCGAGGCGCTTCTGGCCTCGTTTTCCTCCGCGTATCAGCGCCTGCGGCAGGCGGAGATCACGCAGGAGATCACCGAGATCACAGCAGGCGCGGCCGCCCAGCGGCTGAGCGCGCAGGAGGTGCAGACACTTTGAATACAGGCAAGATCCTGACCGTCGCAGGCCCTGTTGTGGACTGCGGCTTTGAAAAGGGGCAGCTGCCCGCCATCCGCGAGGCACTGCGCGTCACCGTACATGGCGAAGCGCGCGTGATGGAGGTCGTGCAGCAGCTGTCCGCCACGCGCGTGCGGTGCGTGCTGCTGGGCGCGGGCGAGCAGCTCTCGCGCGGCATGCCGGTCGAAGCGGCCGGCTGCGGCATCCGTGTGCCGGTCGGCGAAGCGACGCTTGGCCGGATGTTCAACGTCCTCGGCGAGCCGATCGACGGCGAGGGCGCGCTGCCGGACAAGACGCCGCAATGGGAGATCCACCGCAAGGCTCCGGCCTTTGCCGACCAGCGCCCGGCGACCGAGCTGCTGGAGACCGGCATCAAGGTCATTGATCTCCTGGAGCCGTACCCCAAGGGCGGCAAGATCGGTCTGTTCGGCGGCGCAGGCGTCGGCAAGACGGTGCTCATTCAGGAGCTCATCCACAACGTCGCGACCGAACACGGCGGCTATTCCGTCTTCACCGGCGTCGGCGAGCGCAGCCGTGAGGGCAACGACCTCTGGAACGAGATGCATGAAAGCGGCGTTCTGCAGAAGACGGCGCTGGTCTTCGGCCAGATGAACGAATCGCCCGGCGTGCGTATGCGCGTGGCGCTTTCGGGTCTGACGATGGCAGAATATTTCCGCGACACGGAAAAGAAGGACGTGCTTCTGTTCATCGACAATATCTTCCGCTTTGTGCAGGCAGGCAGCGAGGTATCGACGCTGCTCGGCCGCATGCCGTCCGCCGTCGGCTATCAGCCGACGCTGGCGGAGGAAATGGGCGCGCTGCAGGAGCGCATCGCGTCGACCGCCAACGGCTCTGTCACATCCGTGCAGGCCGTCTATGTTCCGGCGGACGATCTGACTGACCCGGCCCCTGCCACGACCTTCACCCATCTGGACGCGACGACCGTCCTGAGCCGAAAGATCGCCGAGCAGGGTCTGTACCCCGCCGTCGATCCGCTGGCGTCCTCGTCCCGCATTCTCGAGGCCTCCATCGTTGGGCAGGCGCATTATGAGACGGCCCGGCGCGTACAGGAGATGCTGCAGAAATACAAGGAGTTGCAGGACATCATTGCCATTCTCGGCATGGATGAGCTGAGTGAAGACGATAAGCTGACCGTCGCACGTGCAAGAAAGATCCAGAGATTCCTCTCCCAGCCGACGCATGTCGCGGAGAAGTTCACCGGCATTCCGGGCGTTTACGTCCCGCTGACCGAGACGCTGCGCGGGTTCCAGTCGATTTTGAGCGGCGATATGGACGCCTATCCGGAAGCCGCGTTCTATAACGTCGGCACGATCGACGAAGCCGTCCGCAAGGCGGAGCAGCTGCAGAAGGAGGCCTCCCTGTGAACAGCTTCCGCGTGCATATTCTGGCCGCCGACCACACGTTTTACGACGGTCCGTGCGAATCGCTGATCATCCCCGCACCGGACGGCCAGTACGGCATCTGGGCCGGGCACGCCAACACGATCTGCGCCACGGTGCCGGGCACGCTGTATCTGCGCGTGCCGGGCGGCGAGGAGCAGCTTGCGGCGGTCTCCTCCGGCGTGGTCAAGATCGAAGACAATGACGTGCTCGTGCTGGTCGACTCTGCCGAACACCCCGAGGATATCGACCGCCTGCGCGCGCAGCACGCGGCAGATGCCGCGAAAGAAGCGCTTTTGCAGAAGCAGTCCATCCGCGAATACCGCGAGGCGCGCCTGACGCTCTCCCGCGCCATCGCGCGGCTGCACGTCAAATCCCTATCCGAACAATGATCCCCTTCCCTTTCCCCTGCCGGTGCAGCAGCCCATCGGGCTGCTGCACCGGCAATTCTTATTTTCTGATAGTTTTATATCATTTTCGGTATGTTGAAACAGGAATCGGCATTGTTCTTTTTTCTGCGCCTGTGATAAACTGAGTAAAAAGAGAATATCGGGCAGTTCGCGCAAGCATCGCGCTTGCAGGTGGAATGGGGTGAGAGGCCCCGCGAGTCGGTCACTGTGATGCCTGCTTTGTCAGGATAAGTCAGGTCTTCTGAGAGCTGCCCTGTGCCTTGCCATGACCGGGGCCGAACCGTACAGCGCTTATCAGCAGGATAGGGGCTTTGTTTCCGTGCGGCCGGTGCAGGCAGCACGGTTTTTTGTTTGTATCCGCGGCGAAGGACAGTCTGCGGTGCAATACGGAAGTGTGTGCTTCCGCTTTTCTTTCGGCGGTTCCCAATCCCGCCTTCCCTTTCCCAGCCGGGCGCCCGGATCTCCTAACGGGCGTCCGGCACTCCTGTGTCAATTCTTCCCCGGAGGTTTTCGATATGCGCGGCATTCCCTCTCTCATCACCGATATCCGCAAACAGGTCTTCACCGAGGTTGCCCGGATGGCCTATTCCGGCGACTGCAGCCAGATGGAGGATATCCCATACCGGATCGTCCCTGGCACGAGCCCGCTGCACCGGGAATCTGTCTTTCTCGAGCGCGCCATCGCGGGCGAGCGCGTGCGGCTGGCGATGGGCCTGTCCCTGCAGCCCGTGCAGACGCGCACACTTCTGACCGAGGGCATGGACCACGCCGCCATTGCCGAACAGTATTACGAGCCGCCGCTCGTCAACATCATCCCCTACGCCTGCCATGCCTGCCCGACAACGCGCTATCAGGTCACGGAGCTGTGTCAGGGGTGCCTTGCCGCGTCGTGCCAGCGGGTGTGCCCGAAGGGCGCGATCCGCTTTGAAAACGGCCGGAGCGTGATCGACGAAGCGCAGTGCGTCAAATGCGGCAAATGCGCCCGCGCCTGTTCGTATCACGCGATCACGTTCATCGAGCGTCCCTGTCAGGCCGCATGCGGCATGGATGCGATCGGTCTGGATGAAAACGAGAAGGCGAAGATCGATTACGACCGCTGCGTTTCCTGCGGTCAGTGTCTTGTGAGCTGTCCGTTCGGGGCGATCGTCGACAAGAGCCAGATCTTTCAGGTTGTCCGCTCGATCGCGGAGGGAAACTCCGTCGTGGCCATCGTCGCACCGTCGTTCGTCGGCCAGTTCGGCAAGGACGTGACCGTCCCGAAATTTGTCGCCGCCATGAAGCAGCTGGGCTTTGCCGACGTGGTAGAGGTCGCGGCTGGCGCGGACGTCTGCGCGATCGAGGAAGCGCAGGATTTCGTGGAAAAGGTGCCCGCGCAGCAGAAATTCCTCGCGACCTCCTGCTGCCCGTCGTGGCGAATGATGGCGCGGCGGCTGTTTCCGAAGGAATCCGGCAATATCTCCATGACCTACACGCCGATGATCTACACGGCGCACCTCGTCCGGCATACGCATCCGGGCAGCAGGGTCGTGTTCATCGGCCCGTGCGCGGCTAAAAAGCTCGAGGCCATGCAGCCGGAGCTCCGCTCGGATGTCGATTTCGTGCTGACCTATGAGGAACTGATGGGCATCTTTGAGGCGAAGGAGATTGATTTCTCGGCGCTGCCGGAATCGGAGGATCTGCACGACAGCTCCGGCCTCGGCCGCGGCTTTGCAGCCGCAGGCGGCGTGGCCGCCGCGGTCGAAGAGATCCTGCACCGCACAAAACCGGACACGGAGATCAAAATCCAGCGCGCCGACGGCCTGCGCGAGTGCCGGAAGCTCCTGACGCTGGCGAAGACTGGCAAGCTCGAAGGATATCTGCTCGAGGGCATGGCCTGCCCGGGCGGCTGCATCGCGGGCGCAGGCACGATCATCTCCGCCGACACAGCCAAAAAGAAGCTGGATACCCACGTTCTGCAGGCGGATGTCCAGTCCTGCGCGGACAGCCCGTACCGCGGCTTCGCCGGCCTGCTGGAAGAACCGGCCGCACCTTAGATTTCCGCAAATATAGAATAACAGCGCCGGAGAAGATACGCTTCCATATCCTCTCCGGCGCTGTTTGTTTTTTATCCGTCCGACGGTTGCCGCACACTACAAAAGAAGTGAGCCCGTAATCCCGGCAGGGATCCCGCCCCAGTTCCGATTTCAATCCACGCGACCCGTGAGGGCACGACCTGTTCCAGTGTGTCATGCTGGTGGTCGATAATATTTCAATCCACGCGCCCCTTGTGGGGCGCGACAGGCGCGTATCGACGATCTAAAGGCTGTAAGGTCATCAATGTCTATACTGATGCTGGTGCGGGCAAGCAGGATATTACGGTCAACTTTAAGAACTGCACGGTTAATAATACCTCCTCCAATAAGGCTGTGCTGAACATCAACGACAGCAATATGGGAGACTATAAGTATATCCTTAATATCTCCGGTGATATTACTGGCTCGTTTTGGGTGCTGGGCTATCTGTCCGGGCTGTCCTCGCCTATTTCGATTTCCAGACCCGCAGCGAAGCGTTCTGGTCCTTATCCGCAGAATTCTGGAATA
>ERZ1673696.1343-NODE-1343-length-21131-cov-4.782027_pt1 | contig 21131 bp, 21 predicted proteins | sample MGYA00580226_ERZ1673696 | MGnify/ENA primary metagenome ERZ1673696 (study PRJEB41218, sample SAMN15661743) | gut metagenome | host: Homo sapiens | place: Canada: London | collected 2015-08-20/2019-03-30 | study: EMG produced TPA metagenomics assembly of... | reverse complement strand
AATAAACATTTTTTTCATATAGCAGCGTTCTGCCTTCGCTGTCCAAACTTACTCCTTCCGTTCTCATTACGGCTTCGCCTTTTCCAAGCTTTAACATTTCTTTCTCTTCCCTTGTAGGCCTCTGCGCGGTAATTGCAATATCCTGCCTGGCCACCGACCAGCCATAAAGCTTTTTTAAGCCCTCATACAAAGAACCGCTCAGTTCCAGCCGATCGGGCCGCTCACAAAACTGCAGGGGTAAAAACACCTGTTCAATTCCTACAGGCTCCCCGTCTGCCTTCCGGAGGCGCTTAACAGCGTAAAACACCGTATTGCGCGGCAAATGCATCGCAAGCGCGATATCATCCTCACAAACAAAAACCTTTTCAAGCACCTCTGTTTCCGGTACAGATCCCCGCATTTTTACCATTTCAGAAAAATTCATCACATCGCACTGTGAAAAGCGATTTGCTGCCACAAAAGTTCCGCTGCCGCGCGTACGATACAGCACGCCCTCCCGCGTCAGCTCATCCAGGGCGCGGCGTACCGTCATACGGCTGATTCCCCATTCCGCGCTCAGCGTATTTTCCGAAGGCAGCCGCATATCTTTGCGATACGTTCCATCATGTATCTTTTCCTGAATATTTGCTTTTACTCTTAAATATACAGGAATACTTTGTTTCATAAATTCTTTTCCTCTATCCTGTTTATTTTTGTATTATACCAGCAGCAGAGAGAAAAATCAACCCCAATATACCTCGCCCCTAAGCCAAGGTTCCAGAAAACTTTCTATATCCTTTCCCGCACCGGCGGTAAAGTCCTGAATAAAATCCTCTTTTGAAGCATTTTTATATTGATTGCAAATAAAATAATTTTTTAATCCCTTTTCAAAATTTTCTTCTCCGATCGCGTTCCGCAGCGCATCCAGCATGATGGCCGTGGCATCATATGTAACAGCATCATACAGCAGCCAATGCTCAAATTCATTGCTTGCCCGTTCAATATTTTTGGCGACCGCACCGTTTACGTTTTTAACCACATCAAAAATAACTTTGCAATAGGTCTCGCTATCATGTAGAAAGCGCTGGTACATTTCCGGCCCGTAACAATCTTCATAATAAAGCGCTACCGAATACTGCGTAAGCCCCTCATCAAGCCAAGGTTCCTGGATTTCATTATTCCCCACAAGACCGTACCACCACTGATGTGCAACCTCATGTACCACCACTTCTTCCAGAGCTTCCTCCTTATCTCCACGGTAAAATTCCTGATTAATCAATACCATATTCGGATACTCCATACCGCCGATATAAAAATCAGAAGAAACTACAGAAAGTGTTGTATAGGGATAAAGCCCAAACGTTTCATTAAAACATTCCACCGCGGCACAAGCATAATTCAGTGCATTGTCACCGCCTGCTTCATCTCCTTTAAGAAAATAGGAATATACGATCGTCTCCCCTACCTGCCGGGACTTTAAAGCAAAATCTTCCGAAAGCACAAAAGCGAAATCCCGAATATTTTTTCCCTCCACATTCCATTTCGTTCGCAGAGGATTAGAGGTATCCTGACTGATAATCATCCCGCTGGAGGCCAGCCTGCACAAAGAGGATGCCGTTATGCTGACAGTATAATCCGCGCATTCGGAATAAAACGGATCACCGTTGGCTACATAAGTGCAAGTTACCGGCTGCCCATTTTCAAACGGACAGAGTATCGGATACCAATTACAGAAATTAAAGGTATTTTCACCATAGCCATAACGCATCGGAGAATACGGAAGTTTTTCCTCAAAAGTTATGCTGATATCCTTTTCCTTCCCCTGCTTAATGCTGCCGGTAACGACGCGGAGGATCTGTTCATTTTGCTCCAAAAAGAAATCCACCTCTTTGCCGTTCACACTTACATTTTTGATCTCAATCCATCCGCTGTCAAATCCTCGCGGATAGGCCTGCGCCATCAAATCGGCAACAGCCACATTATTTACATTTTCCTCATACTTAAACGCATTGGGATATAAGCAAAAATACAACTCCTCCACAGAATGCGCATTGTTATTCACATATTTCAGTTCCATCTGCGCGCTCAGCCGCTCATCTACGACCTCGGCAGTAATCTCATAGCTGCTGCGTGTACTGTTTTCTTTCCGCCCTGCCAGATAAACTCCGCCTATAATGGAAACCAGCAGCAGCAACGCAGCAGAAATCGATATAATTCTGATTTTTAATGTTTTTATCATAAATTCCTCCCGGCAATAAAACTCTTATTTTGTAAAATTGTGCTTTATTGATTGCAAAAACTGTGCTATAATACATTTTACATTTGTAGCAGAAGGAGGGATGGGCAATGTCCGCAGGAAAATACGAAAAAGACAGTCCGCTATCGGATCTTATCCCTATCGAAGGCGTCTTTATTTCCGCATTTTTAGGAAATATGCCGCCCCTCTTTGTAAAAGTATATATCTATCTGCTTTATCTGTGCCGCCATGGTGAATTAAAAATTGATACCATAAGCAGCGCGGCAAATGCTGCCGGCTGTACCGAAAAAGAATTTTCCGAGGCTCTGGAATATTTAAATCAGCATTTTCTGATAAATTACACCTCACGTCCTTTCACCTTTGAAATACGCAGCGCCGGTGCCGCTGCCAAAAACGAAGGCGCTTATTCGCCTTCCTCCCTTACAGCATATGCGGATTATTTCGCCGGTATACGCTCGCTTTTTCCTGGAAGAAGCATCTCTAATTCCGAATATGACAAAGCCAGAGACTGGGTCGAACTCTATGGGCTTTCTGTAGAAACTGCGCTGATGCTGATTTCTCATTGCATAGAGACCAAGGAAAAAGCCATTAGCTTTTCCTATATCGATAAAGTGGCACTCTCCTGGGCCAACGACGGAATCACCACCAGCGACGCCGCAGAAAAATATCTCACCATGTATCAGGCAAAGCATCATGAAGCGGCCAAACTGCTGCTATATTTAGGCATTAAACGTGTTCCTACTGCTGAGGAAATGAAACTCTATCAAAAATGGACAAATGATATGGGCTTCAGCTACAAAGCAATTTTAGCTGCATGCAGCGAAACAACCAAGACAAACAATCCTACCTTTGCTTATATCAACCGAATTCTTGAAACACTTTTAACCTTAGGGCTGACGCAGGAAAAGGCCATCAAAGCCTATCTGGCCGAATCCGACGGGGATCGACGGCTTGTTTCCGCTATCCTGTTTGAATTGGGCGAACGGGCCCGCAGCGTAACCTCAACGCATATCGAAAAAATAAAAGCCTATAAAGACAGCGGATTTCAGGAGGATGCTCTGCTGACAGCAGCGAAACTTTGCTGCGCAAAAAATATCCATTCTTTTTTAAAATATACCTGCCAGCTGGATAAGCTTAAGGAAGGCGCCGCCTTTACCTCGGCGCAGATCTCCCAGGCATTCGCCGCCCCCGCCGAAAAAAACAAAAAAAATACGGCTTCCTTTCACGGACGCACAGAAAATTATGGTGACGATATTTATGCCAATATTGATGAATTGGAGGTATAAAAAAAATGGATCTTACCTCCATCCGTCAGGCTGAGCGCGAACTGATGCAAAAACGGTTAACCGCACAAAAAAAAGCAGATATTCGCTTACAGCAGCTCTATGAAGAAAATCCCGAATTAAAAGCGCTGGAAAAAAACAAGCGTGCACTCATCTGCGACTTTTCTATGGAAAAAACGCAAAGGATGTCAGCAATAAAAGAAACCGAAGAGGCTATCAGCCGTTATTTGACATCGCACCATTTAACCCTGCCGCAGCCAGAATATAGCTGCACGCGCTGCAATGATACAGGGTATCTTCCGCACACCGGGCAGCGCTGTTCCTGTTTTACCCGCCGCTTGGTGGAACTGGCCATGAAAAACGACTGTGCCCTGGATACACAAACCTTTGAATGCTTTGACCCAACGGTATATCCGCCCATCGATGGAAGTGATGTTGCCGGGGAAATGATAAAAATAAAAAATTACTGCCAGGCATATGCAGATTCTTTTCCCCATATCAAATATCCGAATCTCCTTTTAAGCGGAAATACCGGTACCGGAAAAACTTTTTTGCTCAATTGTATCACCGCCCGGTTACGGGAAAGAAGCTTTAGCGTGGTTTTTCTTACCGCGGGACGGCTGTTTGATATCCTGCGCAAATATGCTTTGAATCAAATCAACGATATTGACGCCCTGCTTGAGGCAGAATTGCTGATTATCGATGACTTCGGCACGGAGCCTTTATTTAACAATATTACGGTGGAATATATGTTCCTGTTAATAAACGAACGCACCCGGCTAAAAAAACCGCTGTGTCTTTCCACCAATCTGACCCCCGATAAAATCAAAGAACGCTACACCGAACGCATCGCTTCACGCCTCCTGGATCGAGGCACTTCAGCAATTTTACATGTTCCCGGTAAAGATATCCGTACAAGAAAGTGAGAGGGATTCCTTGCTGCGTAAAGTAAAAGACTATATAGAAAAATACAATATGCTTTTACCTGGCAGCCGTGTAATCGTCGGTTTTTCTGGCGGAACGGATTCGGCAGCCCTGGTCTTTTTACTCCATAAGCTTGGTTACCGAATTACTGCAGTTCATATCGAACACGGCATCCGGGGTGAAGAAGCGCAGCGTGACGCCGCTTTTGCCGAAAATTTTTGCAAGAAATATAATATAGAGTGTTTTGTGGAGCATTTGGATATTCCCGCCTTTGCCAAGGCAAACAAGCTTTCTCTGGAAACCGCAGCAAGACAGGAACGCTACCGGCTTTTGCAAAAATACGCAGTTTCCCTGCATGCCCCTATTGCTGTAGCGCATAATAAAAACGATCAGGCCGAAACGGTACTCATGCATCTTCTGCGCGGAAGCGGCTTGGCCGGTCTATGCGGAATGCAGCCGGTTTCAGGAAATATTATCCGTCCGCTGTTAGCGGTTTCGAGAAAAGAAATCGAAACCTTTAATAAAGAAAATCAAATTCTACATATTACAGATTCTACCAACACCGATATCTCGTTTACCCGTAACAAATATCGGCTCTGTCTGTTTCCGGAAATAGAAGCAATTCAGCCTGGTGCGATATCGGCGATCGCTTCTTGTGCAGAGCTCTTATCTGGATACAAAGAATTGGTCGATCTGCAAATAAAGCACTATGAGAGGGATTTGATTTCTGTCCGAAACGACGGCATTTCACTGAAAATGACGGATGCAATTCCCTATATCGTAAAGCTTGAACTGATCAAACTGGCTATCAGCCGCTTAAAGGGCCATCCGACGGACATTGAACGGATCCATATAGAAAATACAGCGGCACTCTGGCACAAACAAGCCGGCCGGGAAGTTCATCTGCCCGGGAATATGATTGCCAGAAGATGTTATCAGGAGATTTGTTTTTTCTTTGCAAAAGAGCCTTTCTGCGCGGAATTCGTTTTTATACCGGAAAAGACCTACCCATGGCATAATGGTCTCAGCGTATCCAGCTGTTTTGTTTCCGCTATGGGGAAACATGACGCCTGTGAATTTTTGGATTTTGACTCCTTGGGGGCCGGTTTAACCCTCCGTACAAGAAAAAGCGGAGATTTTATTTATCCCTTGGGTGCTCAGGGAAAATGCAGCCTGAAAAAATATTTTATCGATAAAAAAATTCCGCAGCAGCAGCGCGGCGAGATTCCTTTACTGGCTCGGGGAAGCGAAATTTTAGCGATCCTTGGTTATACGGTTTCTTCCCGCACGGCCGTAAAAACGACTACCAAAAATATAATAAAAATATTTCAAGGAGAAAATCTATGATTCCGGCAGAAAAAATGGAAATACTGATTTCAGGCGAACAAATGCAGCGTCGCATTCGAGAACTTGCACAACAAATTAACAGGGATTACAAGGGAAAATCTTTGCTCGTTGTGGGCATACTAAAAGGAGCCGTTTTATTTTTTTCGGATCTTGTTCGACAACTGGAAATGGATGTAAGGTTTGATTTTATGACGATTTCAAGCTACGGCGGCTCTACTGAGTCCACCGGTGAAGTAAAAATCCGTAAAGATTTGGATACCTCCATCAGCGGCCAGAATGTTTTAATTGTAGAGGATATTATCGATACCGGTTTGACCCTGACAGCTCTTCGGGAACTTTTGCTTACACGCAAGCCCGCTTCTTTTAAAATATGCTGCATGCTTGATAAGCCCTCACGGCGTAAAGTAGAAATCAAGCCTGATTACTGCTGTTTTGAAATCCCTGATGAGTTTGTGATCGGGTACGGTCTTGACTATGCCCAATCCGGCCGTCAGCTCAAAGATGTTTGCTACATCAAGCGGGAATATATCGATTCCCTGTAAAGCAACAAAATTTTTGATGTTTTTACTTACACCCAGGTTTCACAGAGTTTTCATTGTAATAAACCATATTCAATGTTATAATACTAAAAATTGATCCCTTTCGAAAGGAGACTTAAATGAAAAAACGCTTCCTCTATGCCGTTGCTTATATTGGGCTTATTACTTTAGTCATTGTACTGGCCTTTAATAGTATGCAGGCAAAAAATTCTGCCCAGAAAGATCTTTCCTCTTCCGAATTCACCCAAAAACTGAATCAAGGTGAATTTGAGTACGTACTTGTTGTTAATGGAAATACTGTATATTGCGTTACCAAAGAGAACCCCAATAAGATCGATATCAACCAAGAACAGGAAAAGGTTATCAACAATGTAATCAAAAATTATGATTATAAGGCGTCTATTTTAAACACCGAAGATATTGAAACAACCCTTTCCGCTGCTATCCAGGCCGGCAATCTTACAAAATATGAAATTCATTTTGCCTCAGCTCCCTGGTACCTGCAGTATCTGCCCTATCTGTTCCTTTTAATCATCACGGGCGTCATCATGTATTTCATCTACGCGCAAAGCGCCAGCAACGGAAAGGCTATGCAGTTTGGCCGCTCCACTGCAAAAATGTATGACGATCCCAAAAAGAAGGTCACCTTTAAAGATGTAGCCGGTGCTGATGAAGAAAAAGAAGAGCTGGAAGAGATCGTAGGCTTTTTAAAGCAGCCGGATAAATATACTAAAATGGGAGCACGTATTCCCAAGGGCGTGCTGTTGGTGGGGCCTCCCGGAACCGGTAAAACCCTTTTGGCCAAATCTGTTGCAGGGGAAGCCGGTGTTCCGTTCTTCTCCATAACCGGCTCCGATTTCGTAGAATTGTACGTTGGTATCGGTGCGGCCCGTGTACGTGATCTTTTTAATCAAGCCAAGAAAAATGCGCCGTGCATCATCTTTATCGATGAAATCGATGCCGTAGGCCGCAGGCGTGGGTCCGGTATCGGCGGTGGACACGATGAACGGGAGCAAACCTTAAACCAGCTGTTAGTAGAGATGGACGGCTTTATGGTAAACGAGGGCATTATCATTATGGCCGCAACCAACCGTGCTGACATTCTGGACCCCGCGTTGCTGCGCTCAGGCCGTTTTGACCGGCAGATCCACGTACTTCCGCCGGATACCAAAGGCCGGGAAGAGATCTTTTTGATCCATGCACGCAACAAATCTTTTGACAGCGACGTATCCGCGCACGAGGTAGCGCTTTTGACCTCCGGTTTTGTTGGCGCAGATATTGAAAACCTTTGTAATGAAGCCGCTCTTTTGGCTGTGCGGCGCGGAAAATCCAAAATTGGAATGCAGGAGATCAAAGATTCTATTACCCGAGTAATTATGGGGCCCGAAAAGCGTTCTCATAAAACCGGACCGCAGATGAAGCGGCTGGTTGCCTACCATGAAGCAGGCCATGCGATCGTAGCACGCAGCCTGAAAAACTGCGATCCTGTAACAGAGGTTTCCATTATTCCCCGCGGCAGCGCCGGCGGCTATACCTTAACCCGCCCCGATGATGACGAGGGTCCTTATTCCAGAGGGTATATTTTAGACCGTATTACCATGTGCCTCGGCGGTCGTGCCGCAGAAAAGCTGGTAATCGGCGATATTTCCACCGGAGCATCCTCAGATATCCGCAATGCAACCGAATTGGCCAAGGGATACGTCACAAAATACGGTATGTACGACGAAATCGGCCCGATCTATTTAGATGAGGGCGATGGCGACGAAATCTTCCTAGGGCGGGATTTTTCCGCACACAAAGCACACTCGGAAGCTTTTTCCTCCCGCGTGGATGCCGCCATCCATGAGATTATCTCCCAGGCAGACGTAAAAGCCTATACGATTTTAAAGGAACGATCCCATATCTTAGATAATTTGGCCGAAGTGCTCTTGGACATGGAAAAAATCACCGGCTCACAATTCGAGGCCATTTATAACGGCAAAACTTTAGCTGATTTTAAAGCAGAACAAATATCGAAAAATGCGGATAGGCAGGAAGAAGAACACCAGGATGCTTCCAGCCAGGATACCACCGAAGCCAAGGAAACGAATGAATAAATCCGGGAAGGCTTACCGCCTTCCCTTTTTTAAGGTGAATTGATGGCAAAGAAGAAACAAAATTTGATGGTTTTTCCTCTGCTGACCCTAATAAGCCCTTTTTGTATTTTTTTCGCGCTTTTTTTAATACGTGCGGCCAAAGGCAGTACAGCCCAAAATTATTGGAATAACTTCATTCTTTTCTATGATGTTCTGCAAAATTTCAGGGAATATCTCTTTCCTTGCTTTCTGTACTTTACCCTCGGTCTTCTGTGCCTGCTCCTCAACCTCTTTTTAAAAAAAGCCCCTTTAAAAAAGAATACATGGATTTTCCTGATAATTTCAGGAACGCTTATAATCTTGATTGGCAGCCGCATCTTGTTTTTATATGCAAATGATCTTCTGTTCTCCTCCCAGGCTTTGAATTTTCTAAAAACGGGGATCAACGCCTACACCTTTACCGCCGCTCTTCTATATTGTTTTCTTATAAGTTTTGTACTGCAACTGTTGGATGTGCTTTATTTCAATGCAAAATAGCTTGCTTTTTTCTTATAAAATGATATAATAATAAATAAGTTATCTGTAAACTTGCATCGGATTCTGCGCAATGTACGGTTGTGAATCATGTCAGGGCCGGAAGGCAGCAGCATTAAGCAAATTTGTACATGTGCCGCAGCCCGTCTGATGCAAGTTTACAGATAACTTTTTTTACAGCTTTTTACTATATATAGTATTCATTTTATTTTTTTTAAATATATATGGTATATTCTCTTGACATTCTCTCTTTCATATGCTATACTGAAGTCGTTCTATAGAAAATTATTAAAAAATCGGCAGGAGAAGAAACATGATCAACGTTATCATCAAAAGAAACGGAAATAAAGTTCCGTTTAACAGTCAAAAAATAAGCGATGCTATTGCAAAAGCCAACGCAGCCGTATGTGAAGAAGTCATTCCCCCGGCAGAAATTCTGCAGCTTACCGATACTATCGTGGCCCGCGTGGACAATACCGAACCGACTGTTGAACAAATTCAGGATATGGTAGAAGAAGCATTGATTGCCGCAGGCTATGCCAAAACCGCTAAGGCCTTTATTCTATACCGCGCCGAGCATACAAAGATCCGTCAAACAGAATCGGATTTGATGAAAATTTATGACGAACTCACCTTTTCTGATGCAAAGGATGCTGATATCAAACGCGAAAATGCAAATATCGATGCAGATTCTGCTATGGGTACCATGCTGAAATACGGCTCTGAAGGTGCAAAATACTTTGTGGATAACTATATTTTACCCAAGGATATTGCCGCCGCACATATTAACGGTGACATTCACATCCATGATAAAGATTTTTATATGCTGACCGAAACCTGCTGTCAGATCGATTTATTGAAGCTTTTTAAAAACGGTTTTTCTACCGGTCATGGTTATCTGCGAGAGCCTAACAGCATTTTAAGTTATGCCTCTTTGGCCTGTATCGCCATACAAGCTAACCAAAATGAAATGCATGGCGGCCAAAGCGTACCCAACTTTGATTATGCAATGGCAAAAGGTGTAGCAAAATCTTTTGTAAAAAATTATTTTCATGCCTTAGAAGAATATGCGATGATCGCCTTTGCGCTCTCCACCGAAGAAGCGGAAACACTTATCAAAAAAATTAAGGAAGACGTCAATGTCCTTCCTTCCCTTTCAAATCAAAATGCTTTTCGCAATGCCCTGCTCAGCTGGGCAGAGAAAAACGGACAAAAATTTGATTTTGCCAAAGCCGATGCTTTTGCCTTTTCCAGTTCCTCTGTCCGTACTGATAAAGAGACCTATCAGGCTATGGAAGCATTCATTCATAATCTGAATACCATGAATTCACGTGCCGGAGCGCAGGTTCCGTTCAGCTCTATTAACTATGGCACCGACACTTCTCCCGAGGCGCGCATGGTAATGAAAAATCTGCTTCTGGCAACAGATGCCGGTTTAGGGAATGGTGAAACCCCGATTTTTCCGGTACAGATTTTCAAAGTAAAGGAAGGTATTAATTTTAATCCGGGAGAACCAAACTACGATCTTTTCCGCCTGGCAATCAAAACAAGCGCTAAACGGTTGTTCCCCAATTTCAGTTTTATTGATGCGCCATTTAATCTAAAATACTATAAACCCGGTGATTACAACACCGAAATCGCTTATATGGGCTGTCGTACCCGCGTGATCGGCAACGTGCACGATCCTTCCCGTGAGGTTACCTGCGGAAGAGGAAATTTAAGCTTCACTTCCATTAATCTGCCCCGTATCGCGCTCTTATCCAATGGAAATCTGGACACCTTCTTCTCTCTCCTGGATGAACGGATCGATCTGGTTTGCCGGCAGCTGCTGCACCGCTTTAAGATCCAATGCGCGCGTAAGGTCATTAACTATCCCTTTTTAATGGGACAAGGTGTATGGCTTGATTCCGATACGCTCGGTCCTGACGATGATATTTCTGAGGTTTTAAAACATGGCACGCTTAGCATGGGCTTTATCGGCCTGGCCGAAACCTTAAAAGCTTTGACGGGGTTCCATCACGGTGAAAGCGAAGAAAGCCAACAGTTAGGGTTAAAAATCATCAGTCATATGCGAAATATGATGGATATGCGCTCTAAGGAAACAGGTCTGAATTTTACGCTTTTAGCAACCCCGGCCGAAGGCTTGAGCGGACGGTTCATCAATCTTGATAAAAAGAAATTCGGTATCATTCCGGGAATTACGGACCGAGAGTATTATACAAATTCTTTCCATATACCTGTATACTATCATATTCCGGCTTTTAAAAAAATCAAGTTGGAAGCACCGTATCATGAACTTACCAACGCCGGCCATATCAGCTACGTAGAGCTTGACGGTGATACCTGTAAAAATTTGGAAGCTTTTGAGTCTATCATCCGCTATATGAAAGAATGCGGAATCGGTTACGGTTCTGTAAACCATCCGGTAGACCGGGATCCCGTATGCGGCTATACCGGCGTAATTAATGAGGTTTGTCCGCGCTGCGGGCGGCGTGAAGGAGAAGCCGTAAGTGTGGAAAAATTAAAAGAATTAAGAAAAAAATATCCGACTATGCCCCGCATATGCGGATGTGATTAATAAGGAGGAATCAGCAATGACAGTAAAAAATCAAAAAGTAGGAGAAGGCATTAAATTTGAACGGATCCGCCGGATCACCGGTTATCTGGTAGGTACTACCGATCGCTTTAACAATGCCAAACGTGCGGAAGAAAGAGACCGTGTAAAACATGGCGTTAATCCTTGACCTTTACGGCGAAGCGCCCGAATCTATTGTTGACGGACCGGGACTGCGCTACAGCATCTTTGTACAGGGCTGTCCGCATCACTGTCCCGGCTGTCATAATCCACAATCCCATTCTTTTGGCACGGGCTATAAAAAGACGACGGACGAACTTCTTTCATCCATAAAAGAAAATCCTCTGCTCGCGGGGGTTACTTTCTCCGGCGGAGAACCCTTTTGCCAGGCGGAAGCACTTTGCGAGTTAGCTCGGGCAATTAAAGCCTTAGGTTTAAATATTTATATTTATTCCGGGTATACTATAGAACAGCTTTTAGAAAAAGCCGTGCAAAATCCGTTTATCAAAGAGCTTTTGTATACCTGCGATACACTGGTTGACGGCCCATATATAGAGCAGCAGCGGAATTTAGACCTGCTCTTTCGCGGAAGTGAAAATCAGCGCATCATCGATCTGCATACTTGGCCGGGCCTAAAGAACTAACTCCCGGCCTATTTATTGTATTTTCTTATTTTGAGCATACTATTTAGGAAAGTAGATCATGAAAAAATTTCGAATTACCGATCAAAACAAAAAGAAAGTTGGTCTTGCTATTACCATAGCTATTGTGGTATTTTTAGTTTTGGTATGTATTGTAGTGGGAATTCCGCTTTTAAAATTTGCAAAGGATCCGGAACGATTTCGTATCTGGGTAGATTCTTTAGGCGTATGGAGCTATCTTGCTTTTATCGGCATTTTAGTCTTTCAGATCATCTTTGCATTTATTCCGGGTGAACCCTTTGAATTATTGGCCGGTTACGCTTTTGGTGCCCTTGAAGGAACACTGTTGTGTATGGCAGGGATTTTGATCGGCAGTCTTTTAGTGTTTACTTTAACAAAAAAATTCGGTGTAAAATTAGTAGAGTTGTTCTTTTCTATGGATAAAATACGTTCCTTAAAATTTTTACACAATAAGCAGCGTATGTATTTCATTACATTTCTCGTTTTTTTTATTCCCGGAACTCCAAAGGATCTGCTCTCTTACGTAGCAGGGCTTACGCCTATCAAGCTCGGACCATGGCTTTTATTAAGTACTGTAGCACGTATTCCCTCGGTACTTACCTCTATTATAAGCGGCGATGCTGTTGGAACACAAAACTATATCTTTGCGCTGACCGTTTTCGGCATTACCGGTGTACTCAGTATTACCGGATTACTAATCTATAATGCAATTTGCAAAAAGCATAATACAGAACAATAGCGCGCTTCTTTTTATAAAAACAGTTTTTATAAAACACAGCCCCCGGAATTTTTTGCTCCGGGGGTAAATATTTATGGCTTAATTCTATTCAGCTTCTGCCTAATACGCTGCACGGCATTATCTACACTTTTTTTTGTAGTAGAAAGCGTTTGTGCAATTTCTTCATACGAGCGATTCTGCAGATATTCCGACAGTACCTGCTTTTCAAAAACAGAAAGCGAAGCATTTAAACGCCTCAAAACACTTTTTTCACTCTCTTCCGTAATAAGAATCTCCTCCGGATCAACACCTGCAACCTGCAATACCTCTCCAAGTGTTCGCCCTTCCTTATCATCTTTTACCGGATTATTCAGTGAAATATAGGTATTCAATGGAATATTCTTTTTTGTATTCGCAGCTTTCAGTGCCGATATCAGCTGCCGGCGAATACAAAGAGAGGCAAAAGCCGGAAAACTATCATTTTTATCGGCATCAAAATCCAAAATAGCTCCCAGCAAACCAATCATTCCTTCCTGAACGAGATCCTCATAGGAAGCACCTACAATATAAAAGCTGCGGCATTTAGCGTGCACTAAGCCCTTATATTTCTTTAACAGTTCCTCCAGTGCCTTATTGTCACCCTGCTGTGCAAGCAGAATAAGTTTCTCGTCCCCAAAGCCGCCCCTCACTGCTTCTCCGCACGCTGACGCAGGCAATCGTAAATCAAAATACCCGCGGCAACTGACGCATTCAGCGATTCAATATGGCCGCTTTGCGGCAAAGATACCAGGCAGTCACAATTTCGCTTTACCAAAGGCGAAAGCCCCTCTCCTTCGGCTCCGATCACCAAAGCGGCAGGACCTGTCATATCCACATGCGAATACCGCTTCCCCTCCATAGAGGCCCCATATACCCAAAGCCCTTCTTTTTTCAGCTTTTCTATAGTTTGTGAAATATTGGTTACCCGAGCAATGCGCATATATTCAACAGCGCCCGCGGAACATTTTGCTACTACCGGCGTCAATCCAGCCGACCGCCGCTGGGGAATAATAACACCGTGTGCTCCTGCACATTCTGCACTCCTAATAATCGCCCCTAAATTCTGCGGATCACAAATTCCGTCAAGAACAACAAGCAAAGGCTGCTCTCCCCTTTCTTTAGCATATAAAAGCATATCCTCTATTGAAGAATATTCTTTTACCGCCACATAGGCAAGCACCCCTTGATGGGCACCGGTAACGGAAAGCCTGTCCAGCCGAACCCGCTCCACCTCCTGAATAACAGCGCCGTTAGCACGTGCGTCATATACGATCTCTTTTACCGGACCTTGAATTTCTCCTTTAGCAACCAGTAATTTTTCAATGGTCCGCCCGGCTTTTATTGCCTCCCGAATCGGATTGCGTCCCTCTAAAATATTTTCTGCGCCCTCCTGCGCTCCCCTCTGCTCAAAAGTTTCAGCAGTCTTTCTGAAATCTGTATTTTGTTTCGGCATGTCATTGTCCCGTTTCCTAAAACGGGCATCTTTCTTCTGTTGGCCGGTTTTATAATTTTTTTTATTTTCAAACTGTCTCACGCTATTCCTCCCATATTTTTTGAATCAATCGGTCGATCCGCTCCTCCTCCTGCAGCAAGAACAAATATCCGAAAACCGCTTCCAACGCAGTAGCCGTCCGATAATCCGTTATATTTGCATTTTTAGGAACTGTTCCCGGGTGTGTATTTCTCCCCCGCTTGGCAATATAGCGTTCTTCTTCTGAAAGCATAAACTCAATTTTATAATACGCCTCCTTCTGTGCCGCAGCACAAACCATTTTGGCCGCCGCGCTGTGTAGAGAATGCGCATTCAAATCATGGTTAGCCACCAAATACGTGCGCATATATAAGCTGTAAACCGCATCGCCTATTGACGCTAAAACCAGCGGATTCAATTGACGTACCGTATTTCGGTCCTTTTGAAATTTCTGCTGCACTGCAGAAAAAATAAATCCCTCTATTCTCTATCATTCCCTTTATCAAAGATTCTCTGTTATTATAACAAAAAAACACGCTTATGTACAGTATAACAAGAAAATACATCGGAAAAATCTTCCGATGTACAAATAAAACAAAAAATTTCTCTTTTTCAGCAAAGTTATACACTTTTCTTCTTATTTTACCGCAAAAATATGTTCTTTATCGAATCTCCTGTTCAAGCTGACGAAACACATCGGCATCAAAAAACTCAACAATCGTAATTTCCAGTCCGTCACAAAGCTTTTTTACGGTAGCCACAGTAGTACTATTGTTTCTTCCGCTGATAATATTATTAAGTGTAGACTGTGTGACCCCGCTGTTGGTAGCAAGTTTGTTGATGGTAATATTCCGCTGACGGCATAGCTCTATTATTCGTTCTTTTACGGCACAGCCTATCGTCACCTTTTTCATCTCTTTTTCGCTATTTTTTATTATTTTAACCTTTTTGAGTTAAAAAAATTACCTCAATTGAGTTGACTCTCTTGTTTTTTCATGCTATACTATAAAAAAAAGAAAAGAGATGATCGCTTTGAGCCTCAATGTCAACAATCTGCGGCGCACCTTCGGCACAAAAGTCGCCGTGGATGATGTCAGCTTTCAGATGCCGAATCCCGGTGTTTTCGGCTTAATTGGTACAAACGGCGCGGGGAAAACCACTACAATCCGAATGATCCTGGGAATTTTAAGACCCGACAGCGGTAATGCGCTATGGAACGGCCGTCCAATCACCAGAGAAACGCTCGGTTTTGGTTACATGCCCGAGGAACGCGGCATCTATATGAAAAACAAGGTACTGGATCAGCTCATTTATTTCGGTATGCTGCGTGGAATGAACAGAAGTGATGCAAAAACATCTGCCCTTTCTTTGATGCAGCGGCTGGAAGTTACGGAATATAAAGATATGCCGGCAGAAAAACTTTCAAAAGGAAATCAACAGAAAATTCAGTTAATCGCAACCTTAATTCATGATCCCCAGCTGATTTTTCTTGACGAACCCTTCTCCGGCCTTGACCCGGTCAATGCCGAGATGCTGCGCGGTTTGATCGAGGAACTAACGGAAAAAGGGAAATACATCGTAATGAGCAGCCATCAAATGTCCACCGTAGAGGAATACTGCAGGGATCTGCTTATTCTTGACCACGGGAAAACCGTTCTGAACGGAAATTTACAGCAAATTAAAGCGTCTTACGGACATACCAACCTAAGAATTAAAACTTCTGCCGATATTTCTAAATTAGCAGAAAAGACAGGTCTTATACTGATACGCAAAGCAGCCGATGAATTTGAATTTAAAATTACCGGCGATGCTATGGCCAATAATTTTTTAGATAGATTGATCTCCTCCGGAATCTATCCCCTAAAATTTGAAATTGCCGAGCCTTCGCTGAATGAAATATTTATTGAAAAAGTAGGTGAAAAAGCATGAAACAAATTGGTACAGTTTTTCTCTTCACCCTGCGTGATGCGGCAAAGAAAAAATCCTTTCTTATTTCCAGCATCATTATGCTGCTGGTCATTTTAGTACTCTGCGCTCTGCCAAAGATCATCAGTAATTTTTCTGCCGACAACGAGCCTTCCTCTCCTGAGGAAAGTGGTATTTCTTCTCCCGCAGAAGATTCTCAGCGCATATATACCTGTTATTTTGCCGATGAGGCCGCCTTACTTGAAAATGCATGCCAAACACTGAGCCTGTACTTTCCCGATACCCGTTTTGAAGAAATTTCCGCAGCTGAGATTGAACAATACAGCACGCTCATTAAAGACGATGAGACGCTTTCGTTAATTTCTGTTACGCCTGATGAAAATAATTTGCCTGTCCTGACGATAACCTGTAAGGATTTTATGTCGGGAATCAACGCGCAAACGGCCGCCCAGGCATTAAGTGATCTATATATCGCCAATACGCTTGCCAAGCAGGGAATCAGCAGCGATACCATTGCCTTTGCGCAGTCTTCTCTGCCGTTTTCCGTTACCTATATGGGAACTATGAATGTAAGCGGCTATGCCATCGGCATTCTCTTAACAATGCTGATCTTTTTTGCCATCTACTTTTACGGCTACGGTGTTTCTATGTCTGTTGCGACAGAAAAAACCTCCCGTGTAATGGAAACTCTGGTTGTTTCAGCAAAGCCTTCCCGTATTCTGATTGGGAAATGTCTGGCGATGGGAGTATTAGGCCTGGCTCAGTTTACCGGGGTTCTGCTCTTTGGCGTATTATGCTACAAGCTTTTTATTCCTGCGGGGTTCACCCTAATGGGCATGGAGCTTTCCCTCTCCGCCTTTACATTAAAATCCGCTTTGCTGATCGCGCTTTATTTCATTCTGGGGTACAGTCTCTATGCAGTAATGAACGCGGTCTGCGGTGCTTCGGTCAGTAAGATTGAAGATTTAAATTCCGCAATGATGCCGGTAATGATGATTTCCCTCATCTCCTTTTACCTTGCATATTTTTCTGCCATTACAACCTCAGGCGAAGGGATTTTACAAAAAGCAGCGATGTATATTCCTTTTTGTTCTCCGTTTATCATGCCTTTTAAGCTTTTAAACGGAAACGTAGCAACCGTGGATTTAATAATTTCCATAGCACTACTGATTCTTTTTATCCTTCTGATTGCTGCAGTATCTATACGTATTTATACAGCTTCCGTCCTGCATTACGGAAAACGAATGAAGCTCAAAGATCTATATAAAACAAAAGTATAAAAAAATCTCTTGCCAAAGCAAATGCCTTGCGCAAGAGATTTTTTAACCCCATCAAGATTCTCTTTTATACTTTCTCCGCCCGATTTGAAACAAATCGTTTCCCTGCGTATCAATTGCTACAATGAGGGGCATTTTCTGCACTTCAAGGCAATGGATCGCTTCAGAAAGCAATTCCGGAAAAGCCACTACCCTGCAAGAAACAACACACCGTGCCAATAGTGCGCCTGCTCCGCCGGCCGCTGCCAGATATACTGCCCCGTTTCTTCTGCAGGCATCAGCCACCGCTGAGCTTCGTTCTCCTTTTCCGATCATAGCCGCCTGTCCCAAATCCAGCAGCCGGGGTGCATACGCATCCATCCGCCCGCTGGTCGTAGGTCCGCAGGAACCGATCGGTCTTCCTTCAGGCGCCGGACAGGGGCCAGTATAATAAACAGCCTGATTCTCCAAAGGAATCGGCAGGTCTTCCCCCTGCGTCAGCAGGTCTTGCATTCTTTTATGCGCCGCATCCCGTCCGGTATATATAGTACCGCTGACCAGTACCTTATCCCCCGCTTTCAATCCTTTCAGTATGCTTTTATCCCCAAGGGGAAACATGAGTTCCGTCATAATACTACCTCACCATGCCGTGCACAATGGCACTGAATATTAACCGCTACCGGCAGTCCCGCAATATGGGTAGGATACGTTTCAATAAACACGGCTAACGCCGTTATCCGTCCGCCCATCCCCTGCGGCCCGATTCCCAGATCATTTATTTTCTCAAGCAGTTCCTTCTCCAGCTGCGCCAGCATAATATCGGCAGAAGGCTTAGACGCCACCAACGCATGTTTTGCCATCAGCGCAGCCTTTTCCATTGTTCCGCCGATTCCTACGCCGACGATCACCGGAGGACAGGGATTCGCCCCCGCTTGTGAAACCGTATCAAGAATAAACTGCTTGACCCCTTCTATTCCCTGGGAAGGCTTCAGCATTTTTAGTGCGCTCATATTTTCACTGCCAAAACCTTTGGGGGCGAGCATCAACTTAATTTTATCGCCCGGTGCCAATGAAATATGGACTACTGCCGGCGTATTATCCCCTGTGTTCTCTCTTTCCAAAGGCGAAAGCACGCTCTTGCGAAATGGCACATAGGCCTCCCGCACGCCCTGATGAATGCTTTCATAAAAATCTCCGCCGGTAAGATGAACATCCTGACCGATTTGGGCAAACACCGTTACCATTCCCGTATCCTGACAGATAGGCATTTTCTCCTTTTTTGCAATACAGGCATTTTCAATTGCCATTTCAAGATTCGCCTTTCCGTAATCAGATTCTTCCCCCGCAGCAGCGGCATGCAGCATCGCCATGGTATCCTCCGGCATAGCGATGCATGCCTGGCTGCAAAGCCTATAAACCGCATCTTTTACCGTTTCACAGCTGATTTCACGCATAAAAATATCTCCTTATATGGTATAAGGAGATTATAATACATTTTGGTCTTTTTTGCAAACTGCCCTAATGATTCTGCGGCGTAAGAATATCCGCCATATAGGTACAGGTCCCATCAAATACAGCATAGGCCAGCATATCCTGGTATGCATCATCGCAAAGCAGCTTTTCTTCTTCCGGTGAGGAAAGGAATCCGCATTCAATCATCACATTCGTAGAATTACCATGCCGAAGCATATAAAAATCTTCATTTTTTACCATGCGGTTATTCGAACTATCTACATTCTTTTTCAAACTGTTCTGAATGCATTCTGCCAGCCGCTCCCCTGTTTCGGATCCGGGATAATAAAACATCTGTGCGCCCTTTACATTCTTGCTTTGCGGAAAACTATTGCAGTGTACACTGATTACCACATACGGACTTGCTGCCTCGATCACTGCTGCGCGTGCCTGCATATCCTCCAACTTATTATATTTTCCCACACATAATGAATTCTCATTTTTTCGGGTAAGTACAACTGTCGCGCCCGCACTTTCAAACAGCCGGCTAAGCTTTTGCACAATTGATAAATTAATATCTTTTTCCCGAACCAATGTATGAATTCCGATCGCCCCGCCATCCTCACCGCCATGTCCGGCATCAAGCACAATCACAAAATTAAGCAGCGGATAATCCGCCAAACATTCCCTGTATCTGCTCTTTTGCGCACTGATAGGAGACGTCAATATTACACCTACCAGCAATACGGCACAGAGCACCTGCATAATTCGTTCAAACATCGTATCATCCTTTTTTTAAAATCACTTCTTTTAATAATCCAATCATTGTAGATCCATCCATTATTTATTCACACATTGCATATTAAATGCATATTTTTTTAGCAAGGTTTTTCCTTTTTTAATGCAAAAATAATCTTTTCACAGTACACTGTCCAAAAAAACAATGCACATACTAATCCACCACTAAATGCTTGAATTTAGGGGATTTTTTCATCTGCCTGTGGATAAATCAATTTTTTGTCAAAAAGTTATCCACAATTATTCCACCCTGCTGATGGGATATCTGTATTTATCCACAAATATCCTGCAACTTATCCACAGCTGTGGATAATATTTTTTTCTGCAAGGAATCCTGCAAAAATACGGTTGTCAAGTAATTTTTTAAAATTCATTTGTAAATTTTATGTATATTTAATCTTTTTTATGTATACTTTATTTATATTACTGAATTACCGATATTGCTCTACCAATTCCTTTACCCATTCTTTTTCCGGACTTTCTACGGTTGCCAAAGGAGCGCCGTTAGACATCGGCGTATCTTTCATAAACATATATACCTTAATGTTACGTTCTTGATTTTCACGGATCTGTGCAAAAAACAGTGCGTAATCACTATACCCTTCTTTATAGGCCAATACGGTAAAAGTACCGTATTCCTGCAAATGGATATCCGCAAAATGGGTATCATAAAGCACGGCAATCTCTGCCGCTTCGGTTTTTCCATCACTGCCGGTCAATAGTTCTTTTTTATATTCCGGTAAAACAATACGAACGCCTTCTACCGGCATACCACTTACACCATCCAGTACTTGAAAGCTAACCGAGGCATCATTTTCCGCCGGATCCTGTGCCTCTCCGCAGCCGGCAAAAACAAACAGTGTACACAATAAAACAAAACTTATAATTCTTTTCATAAATTCCCCTCCTTTTTTAAATATATTGATTTTTTTCCGTTTTAATACTAATTTTAGGTATTTACAATCCCATAATAAATATGCTATAATACGAATAGTAAATTTTTATGGAGGGTTTTATGAAAAAATATCTCTCCCTTCTGCTTTCTGTCATGCTGCTGATCTCCTCGCTTGCAATTGCTTCTGTTACGGCGTTTGCTGAACCGGACGAGGCCAGCGACGTTAATAAGGTCGACGCTGTAAATTCAGGCTTTGAAGGCGTTACCGACGTAAAAGAAACAAAATGGTATAAACTGGTTGACTCAAAAGGAGATTCTGCCAAAAGTGACGCAAATTATAGCGGTATTTCGATAAAAACCGACGGCGGCCACACGGGAAACAACTATCTCTCCATGTCTGC
>ERZ1673696.1336-NODE-1336-length-21236-cov-11.954771_pt1 | contig 21236 bp, 19 predicted proteins | sample MGYA00580226_ERZ1673696 | MGnify/ENA primary metagenome ERZ1673696 (study PRJEB41218, sample SAMN15661743) | gut metagenome | host: Homo sapiens | place: Canada: London | collected 2015-08-20/2019-03-30 | study: EMG produced TPA metagenomics assembly of... | reverse complement strand
TGTAACGTAAGTAAAGGCCTGGATATAGAATTGTATCCAGGCTTAACTTAATAATGATTTATCACTGTCACTATCCCGTTAGCTTAACTTAATGACATTGTATTATAGGATTCTTCCTCTTTTCTTATATTCGTAATAACCTGTCTACACGATGAATCAAATCTTGTTGAATACTAAAATCAACCTCAATACCATCCTCTTTATATTCCTGTCTATGCACCTTACCATTGGTATGAATATAATCAAGTACACTTACCTTTTCATAAGGAATCACGACATGTAAAGTTTCCATATGAAATAATTCCTTTTCAATTTCCTGCTTTAAAAACTCAATACTCGACTTTTCCTTAGCACAAATATAAATACGATCCTCTACACGTTTTGGATATTCAATATTTGTCTGATCACATTTGTTAAAGACATACAAGTAGGGAACTTTTTCACATCCAATTTCTTTTAATGTTTCTTCACAAACCTGAAGTTTGCTATCCTTATGTTCATTTGAAATATCCACTACTTTTAAGATCAAATCCGAAACCACAGCTTCTTCAAGTGTAGAATGAAAGGCTTGTACTAAACTGTGTGGTAAATCACTAATAAATCCAACTGTATCACTTAAAGTAAATACATTATGGTTCTCTGTTTCAATTTGACGTGTTGAAGTTGTCAAAGTCGCAAACAACATATCCTTCTCAAATACAGACTTATCTTCATTCACAAACCCATTCATAATACTTGATTTACCTGCATTGGTATAACCCGTTAGAGCTACGCTTTTAACCATACCTTTTTTACGCTGATTACGCTGTACGCTTCTTTGCGTATGAATCTTATCTAATTCTTTTTCCACAAAATGAATCTTACCTTCAATTCTTCGCGCATCCAGTTCGATTTTCTTTTCTCCTGTTCCCTTGTTTCTAGAACCACCACGCTGTCTATCCATATGTTTATAGCTGCCTTGAAGTCTTGGCAATAAATACTTCAATCGTGCACACTCAACTTGAAGCATGCTCTCTTTTGTCTTAGCACGAGACGCAAAAATTTCTAAAATCAAAGCACTTTTATCCATGACTTCACAATCAAAAAAGTCCGATAAATTTCTTTGTACAGAGGGCGAAATAGCCTCTAATACAAGAACCATGCTACATTCTTGATCTTCAAGAATGCGTTTGACCTCTTCAATCTTACCAGGATTCATATAATACTTTTTATGAGGATGCTCCAAATTCTGTGATATACTCATGCAAATTTCAATATCACAGGCAAGAGCTAATTCTTTCATTTCCTCCATTCTTTCTTCAAAAGAATGGCTTGTGTATGTTTGTACACCAATCAATATTGCTTTTTCCATAAATGTATTTTATCATACGATGCTAAAATGTTATAATATTTCATGAGGTGAATTCCATGAAAATTGCTTATTTAATGCACTATATGAAAAATAATTTTGAAGAAATAACAGAAAACCTAGATATATTGATCAACCAAGGCGATGACGTTTACTTGATGGTAAACGATGATGATCTACGTGATGATTTGATTCTATCCTATTGTGATACACCAAATTTACATGTGGCTCATCACCAACAAACTGCCCTTCCAGCCGATATGTCACTACCTAGAGGCTTTATTGTATTGATGAAAGATGCTTTAGAATTTGAAAAAGAAGATGGATCTTTTACATATGATCGTTTCATCATAATGACTGATGGTATGATCCCTACAAAATCAAAAGCACAACTTGTAGAATATTTAGAAACACATGAAGACGAAGATATCTATTATGAAGTGGATAACTCAGATGAAAATGTAGAAGTAAAGAAAAGATTTGAAAACTATGCCTTCTTTACAAACTCTTATGATTTCCAAAAATCAAAAACCATTCGTGCCATGAATAAAATGACATCCAGTCTTGTTCATTCCTTTAAAAAACGTGAAATTGAGGACACAATCTATATCAGCTATCCTTGGTTTATACTAACGCACGAAAGTGCTAAAGCTTTGGCAGACAATCTAGCCTACTGTTCAAATACATTTAAAATGTGTTTATATCCAGAAGAAATGGCCATTGCGACAATGTTACATAAATTCTCAAATGTAGATCATCACAATGAAAACATATGGGCAGTTGGTAAAAATGGTGAATATATTCTGCAACAACCCATGGAAAATGTAGAATTGGACGCAATCAAAGAGTCTACTTATTTTGCAGCTCTAGCTCATAGTGAAGATAATCTTCAAGTTTATGAAGACTATTTTGATGCCTACACATCCGAATCATAATCGTTTCGGATAATCACGGGAATCAAAATATCCTAAAAATTCTTTATCACATCTATTCTTCACTCTATAAAGACAATGTGAAATTTATTCATTTAGGAGATTCACAAACTACAAGCATTAATGGCTTAAATAACTTTATATGTGTTAAAGGAATAATGATACATTAGATTTACCTAAATTCCAAAGATTAACTGTTTTATACAAACGCATCCATTCTCACATGGAGATGAAGGTTTGAACGAAATAAAAAAAGATATCGATCAACATCATGCAGATATCTATCTTTATGGACATACGCATTTAGTCAAAGAACAAATCTACAATAATTGTCTAATTCTAAATCCAGGCTCAATCACTTTACCTAGAGATGATTAGCATGGATCTTATATCATTCTAACAATCGATAAGAAAATCACATATAAAGTAGTTCGAATTAATGTAGAAACTTTCTTAAACCAATATCAATGTTTCATTGAATAAGGCAGCCAAATCATTGGCTGCCTGTTTTCATTTATTTAATAAACTGTTTTGCAAAATTCCATGTATCTCTACACATATCATCCAAGTTCTTTTCAGCCACCCAGCCAAGCTGTTCCTTAGCTCTTGTAGGATCCGCATAACATGTCGCAATATCACCTGGACGTCTTGGTTTGATGACATAAGGAATCTTAATTCCATTCACTCTTTCAAAGGCATGTACTATATCTAATACACTATATCCTTTTCCTGTTCCCAAGTTACAAATATGTACACCCGGTGTATTGTACTTTTCAATCGCTAATACATGACCCTTTGCCAAGTCGACCACATGAATATAGTCACGAACACCCGTTCCATCTGGTGTATCATAATCATCTCCAAATACACCGAGTTCTGGAAGTTCTCCAGTAGCCACCTTCATAATATAAGGCATCAAGTTATTGGGGATTCCCTTTGGATTTTCACCAATCAAACCCGATTCATGCGCTCCAATGGGATTAAAATAACGAAGTAAAGTTACACTCATTTCTGGATTGGCAAACTGTACATCCGTTAAGATTCTTTCCATCATCGCCTTTGTAGCTCCATAAGGATTGGTTGTTTCACCTAGCTTGCAGTCTTCTGTTAAAGGAACCACTTCAGGATCTCCATAAACAGTCGCACTTGAACTAAACACAATACTTGGAACATGATACTTTTTCATCATCTTGGCAACCACTAAAGTAGTCATCAAGTTGTTTGTATAATACTCAATTGGCTTTTGCACACTTTCACCAACCGCTTTAAAAGCAGCACAATGAATCACCGCATCCAATTTATTTTCCTTAAATACAGATTCAGTCTTTTCCTCATCTAACACATTAAATTCATAGAATTTAACATGCTTTCCTGTAATTTTATAAATCGATTCCAACACATCTGGTTTTGAATTCGAGAAATCATCAATTACTACAACATCATAACCACTCTCTAATAATTCAACACAAATATGACTACCAATATATCCGGTTCCACCTGTTACTAAGATATTCATTAGTCAATAACCTTGCAGCCACCTAGTTTTCTTACTTTTAAGATGTGGCAGCTTCCCTTTCCAAATACTTTTTCAATTTCTTCTTTATATGTTTCTACATAGCCATTTTCAACAAAGGCTTGAATCGTTCCGGCAAAACCTCCACCATGAACACGACACACGCCATGATCTTTTAAAATCATTTCAGACATAGCTAAACCTAAAGATACAGCCTGGTTCTTATAGTCAAAGTCTGCATATACGTTTTGTAGGAATTTGTAGCTTGAATTTCCTGATTCTTGAATTAATGCCTTGAAACCTTCAAAATCATCGTTGTTCAATTTTTCTACACATGTATTTACACGATTATTTTCATTGAAGAAATGAATAGCTCTTAAGATTGCACGATCATTATTTAAAGTCGTTCTTAAGTTTGCGATATTTGCATAGAACTCATCTTCATCCACTTCACGAAGAACTTCCTTACCAAAATAGTGAGCAACTTCTTTCATTTCTTGTGGTACAGCACCATAGGCATCTGTTAAATCGGCATGACTTCCCTTTGTATCTACAATACATAAACTGTGATCATATTTTGAGAAATCAACATTCACACTATTTACAATTGGGTTTGAAGTATCTTTAAAATCAATTGAAATAAGTCCACCAACAGCACATGCACATTGATCCATCAATCCACATGGTTTTCCAAAATATACATTTTCTGCATATTGACCCACTTTAGCGATCGTTACCATATCGATCTTCATATCATTGTATAATCCATCAATAATTGTACCGATAATAGATTCAAATGCTGCAGAACTTGATAGTCCAGCCCCCATTAATACATCACTCGTAATGAAAGCTTTAAATCCACCTACGTTATAGCCTAATTCTTTTAATTTAGAAACTACGCCACGAATCAAGGCTTCACTTGTTCCTAGTTCATCTTCTTTTTTGTCTAAATCATTCAAATCAATTGGTTTGATGTCAAAGTCATCAGAAATCACTTTAATTACATGATCTTGTTTAGATACAATTCCAATCGCATCTAAATTGATAGATCCTGCAAGTACACAACCGTGTTGGTGGTCTGTATGATTTCCTGAAATCTCACTTCTTCCAGCAGCACTATAAATACTCACTTCATCATCTCCAAATAATGTTTGGTATTTATCTAATGCAGCAGCATAACGTTGTTTTTGATAGTCTAATAAACTTGGATCTGCATATAGATCTTCAATCAATGCATCATATTTACCGGATACTACTTGTTCTTTAATTTCTGTTGTTTTCATTTTCTTACCTCGAATGTATATGTTGTTTCTTCTTCAAATACTTGTCCTGCTTTTAATAAAACTTTTGGATTCTCTTCTTTATGAATCGAATCGGCGATATAGCTTGTTTCAATACACAATCCATCTTGTGGATGCATAATCTTACCATATTTATCTGTCTGTCCATCTAAGTAGTTCGCACTATAGATTTGTGCCGTTGGATATGTTGTGGATACTTTTAGTTCAATACCACTTAGTGAACTGTATAAACACACTTGATTTTCTTTAGTATCAAATACATATGGATGATCATAACCTCTTGCGATGATTAATTGTTCATCCTCTGAATGAATAAAATCTCCAATTCTTTTTTCTGTATTAAAATCAAATGCAGTCTCTTTAACATCTCTTAATTCACCTGTATATAATCCATCTAGATCTACACAACCAAATTTAGATGCTGAAATTCGTAACGTATGATCATCAATATTCGATGCATATCCATTTAAATTGAAATAGCCATGGTTTGTGATATTGATCAACGTATCTTTGTCGCTAACACCACTATATTGAATGTGTAAACTCGATTCATCTAGCCAATAGATCGCATAGAAATCTAATGTTCCAGGATAGCCTTCTTCTCCATCTTTTGATACATAGTGGAATTTAACGCCATCTTCAATTAAAGAATAATCAAATACTTTATAAGAGAATCCCTCAATACCTCCATGTAGTGAATTTGGTCCATTATTAATAGGCACATGATATTCTGTCCCATTCATTGTGAATGTACCTTTTTCAATACGATTGCATACTCGTCCAACTAAGGCATTTAAATAGGTTCCATCTCGTTTTTGATAATCTTCAACATGTTCAAATCCTAAAATACAATCACAGTCTTGATCATTCTTATCTTTCGTTACAATCTTTAAAAGAGTACAACCAAAGTTTGTAACTTCTACAGTTAAATGTGAATTTGAAATCGATAATACATCAATTCCATTCTCTAATCTTTCTTTTACCTCTACCATAATGTCTTTACAAAACGGCTAAAGCCGTCCATCCCTTCATCATCCATTTTATATACGCCGGCATTCTCTAATACAGATACGAATTTCTTTGTGACTTCCATTTCCATGAATGCATCCACATTTGAATAAGAATATGTCTTCAAGTATTCATACCAGTCTTTGTGTTTTTCAAGTTCTGGATAAGAATCAAAATCTGCTTTTCCAGATAAACATAATTTAATTTGTTCTAACTCTGTTTTTAATCGTGCTGGCAAAATAGCCAATCCCATCACTTCAATCAAACCAATATTTTCTTTTTTAATATGGTGATGTTCTGAGTGAGGATGGAAGATACCTAATGGATATTCTTCTGTAGTACGATTATTTCGTAAAACTACATCCATTTGATATTTGCCATCTTTCTTTCTTACAATTGGCGTTACTGTATTATGACGAACGCCAGATTCATTGGCAATAATATCTAAACTTTCATCACTGTATGTACACCATGTTTCAAAAATTTTAGTAGCTAGATCCAATACGTTTTCTTTCGATTTTGATGTTAATCGAAGTGTTGATAATGGCCAGTAAAGTATATCCACTTGTACATCCTTATATGTATAGCTCTTAACAACTTTTGCGTCTTCCATTGGAAAATGGTGTCTTCCACCTTGATAGTGATCATGACTTAAAATCGATCCACCAACGATAGGAAGATCTGCATTGCTTCCAATCATATAGTGTGGGAATTTATCAATAAATGCGAATAAATGCTCAAATGTAGAACGATCCATCTTCATTGGCGTATGTTCACTATTAAATACAATACAGTGCTCATTGTAGTACACATATGGTGAATATTGTAAATTGTATGTATGTCCATTTAAATCCAATGGAATAATACGATGTGTTTGTCTAGCTGGATGATTTAAGTTTCCCGCAAAACCGACATTTTCCTTACATAATAAACATGCAGGATACGAAGTGCTTACGGCATTTTTTGCCTTTGCGATTTCCTTTGGATCCTTCTCTGGTTTTGACAAGTTGATCGTAATTTGAATATCTCCATACTTACAGAAATGTGCAAAACTGATATTCTTATCAATTCTTGATTTACGGATATAGTTTGAATCGATACTCAACTTATAGAAGTAATCTGTTGCATCTTTAGGATTCATAGAATATAGACTCTTAAAAGTATGCACAACTTCACTAGGTCTAGGCATTACACAATTCATAATGCGAGTATCTAATAAATCTTTTTCAGTTACAGTATCCTGAATCATACCTTTTTCAACCGCATAATCTAACATGAAATCTAAAATCTCATAGACAGAACAGTCTTCTACTTCTTCTCTTTTAAATTCCTGGATGCCAAATAGATCAATCAATAAATTTGCAGAATAATCATAATCGTATTTCTCAATCATTCCATTCTTTAAAGCATACTCTAATAACTGGTTAATTTTTGTGTTCATTTGTTCTCCTTCCATATAAACAAAATCAATCATTTTTATTACAGCCAAATCCCTTTTCCTGCTACACTATCCACAAAAATAATGATCAATTATTCATTTATTTATATACGGCTCATTATCAATATTATGCAGATATGGTTATAAATTTAAGATTTGCTCATTTAATTTTAGTGTAAGCGTTTTCTTCATCCATGTCAACATATTCAAACAACAATTTAAACATAGATGTTGAAATTAGGTTTCAAATAATGATTATTTGTTTGTTTTTGTTTATTTGATGTTTTATTTATACAAAAAAGCCATTCTGGTATGAATGGCTCTCATTTAAAATTATCAAAAGAATCAATCACTTGTACAACTCCAGGAAGCTTTTCGTATTCTTCTTTTTTATTGGCAGAATCCACAACGACTATATTGTGACATCCTGCTTTATAAGCATTTGTAATCCCACTAACACTGTCTTCGATAATCAAACAATCTTGAATCTTAACTCCAATATTATGAGCTGCCTTTTTAAACATTGCGATCTTGTTTTCATACATTCCATCATCATAGACAATTCTAGATGGCTCAATCCATTTATCTAGATGAAACGATTCTACAAAGAAATCAATATTTGGCTTAATAGATGCGGATGCGATTGTAAATGGAATATTTGATTCTTTTAAATAATCAAAATATTCTTCAGCTCCCTTTACTAAATGAAATGTTGCCTGATCTTCTTTACAAAATTGGCGATAATATTCTTCTTTTAACTGCGAATATTTTTCCATTTCGGATGGATCACACTTCCCACCAAACATATATTCAACAACCTTATTATTAGGCACTCCATTAATATGTTCATGAAGTTCTTCTTCATCAATTCCATGATGACGAATATCTTGTGATATTTTTGACCATGCCAAAATATGTTTTGGATTGTCAAAAAACAATGTTCCATTAAAATCAAATATTACGCCTTTATACTTATTCATACTAAACCTCTTTTGTTTCAGAAACACGTTTGTACCAATATGCACTTGCCTTTGGATATCTCTTCTGTGTTTCGTAATCTACATAGAACAAGCCATAACGCTTATTATAGCCATTTGTCCATGAGAACATGTCCATTAGTGACCAGACAAAATATCCTTTTACATTAACTCCAGCTTCAATTGCCTTTAATGTGAATTCTAAGTGTCTTCTAATAAAGTCAATACGTGGTTCATCATCAATGATTCCATCTTCAAAATCATCTTTATATCCCATACCATTTTCTGTGATATAGATTGCTTTATAGTTTGGATATTGTTGGCGAATACGTACTAGCATATCAAACATACTTTCTGGATGAATCAACCAATCCCAGTCCGTACGTGGAATGCCTTCCTTTTCCATTCTTCGTCCTACATTTTTTAAACAGAATCTAGAAGTTCCCTTCTCTCCTGTTCCATTATGATGAATATCATTTTCTCCTTCGTAATGTTGAATAAAACGAGATTGATAATAATTCATACCCATGTAATCATTTAGTAGTGCAGCTTGTTTCAATACATCAAAATCTTCATCTAACAATTCCAGCGTACCATTATTGATGCTGACTAAACGATTCACAATTTCCATTGTTTCTGTTGAATAATATCCTTTAAATGTTGCATCCAACAAGAATTGATTTTGAAGCACATCTTCATTTTTAGCAGCCTGGATATCATCCAAATTGTTTTCATCAAATGGATATTTATATTCCAAAGACTGTACAACACCAATCTTTCCATTATATCCTGCCTTTTTGTATTCCAACACAGCCAAGGCATGTGCCACCATCATATTATGCATGATCTGGAATGCTTTCGTCATATTGTATTTTTCGCCATTTGGGAAAGTTCCCTCAATATATGTGTTAGTGGCCACAGCCCAGATTTCATTGAATGTAAACCAATATGTTACTTCGTTTTTGTATTCTTCAAAACAATATTTTGAAAATTCTACGAAAGCATCGATTGTATCTCGATTTAAAAAATCGCCTTTTTGGTAAAGTGTGTCTGGAGTATCAAAATGATGCAATGTCACAAATGGCTCTACATGATTTTTATGACATTCTTGAAATACTCTATGATAGAAATCAACCCCTTCCTGGTTGATTCTTCCAGTTCCTTCCGGAAAGATTCTAGCCCAAGATATAGAGATACGAATTCCATTAATACCAAACATATTACATAGTTTTAAATCTTGTCCATATTGATGATAGAAATCACTGGCTGGATCCGCTTTAAAACGTCCTTGTTTGGCAAGAAAATCATCCCAAGATACTTTTCCTTTACCGTATTCTAGAGTGCTACCTTCGCATTGATAAGCGGCAGTAGCACCTCCGAAAATAAAATCATCCGAAAATTTCATACATTTATCCTTCCTTTACTTGTTCACAAATAAATTCAACGGCACCCTTTGGATCACGCGTTAATTTAATATATTGTGCACCTTTTGTTGCGACAACTTTAGTACCGTATTTAGAAGCATCTTGTCGTACTTCTTCTAAATGCGATTGTACTTGTGGTGATAATACAACAATGTCATAATCTTTCAAAATATCATAATGCGAACCATATGCACTTGCGGTTGCATCAATTGGTAAGTTTTCAATTTCTGCTCCTTCTTTAACGGCATTTGCAAACATTGCTGATGTTCCAGCACCTACACATAATACTAATACATTAATATTTTTATTTAAACTTAAAGGTTGAACTTCTTTAGCTTCTTCTTTTTCAACTTGTTCTTCTAAAGCATCTAATGCTTCTTTTTCTTCTTCTAATAAAGTTGCATCATACGCCTTAATAAATGGCAAGTAAACAATTCCATCTACAACAATTAATACAACAGCTAATACAACAGCTAATAAACTAATTCCTGTACCTAAGATCAATCCAATTGGAGCTGGTGTTGCCCATGGTAATACGTAGATGAATGAATTCATTTTTAATACGTCCACAAAGAATTTGAACAATGATACGTTGATCATTGGAGTAATCAAGAATGGAATGAAGAAATATGGATTCAATACAATTGGTGTAGCGAATAACAATGGTTCATTTACCGCAAAACATACTGGAACAAATGTTGTCTTACCAACAGCTTTTAATTGTTTTGATTTTGCGAACAACATGAATAAGAATGGTACTACAAGGGTAGCTCCAGTTCCTCCCATTGTTCCTACGAAGTTTCCAAGTCCTACAGTTAATACGTTAGAGGCTTGTTCACCAGCTTTGAATAACGCTAAATTTGCATCTACGTTAGCATAAATAATAGCTGCAATAGCTGGTTCTACAATACTTGGTCCGTGTACACCTACAAACCAGAACAATGCCATAGCACCCCAAATAATACAGATTCCTAAATATCCATCGGCAGCAGTAAATAATGGTTGAAGCAATGTGATAATAGCTTCAGCAAAAGTATAATTAAATGCAGTTCTACATGCCACATCAATCAATACACATACTAAAACTGAGAATGAGAATGGGAATACATCTCTAAACATTTGAGAAATAGTACCCGGCACTTCTTTTGGCATGTGAATTGTAACATCTTTAATAACACAGAATTTATACATATTTACTGCAATGAATGCAGAAACAAATGATGCTAGCAAACCTTTTGTTCCTAAATATGTAGTTGAGATACCACCATCTACATTTGAAACAGCTAACAACATAAATCCAACAATACTTGCCAACATAACACTTGTTGTATTAATGACTTTGTTTTTAGGCATTCTACGGTTCATACTTTCAGCTAAACAACGAGCTGTAGTAGCCGCAACCAACAAACCAACAACACCCATTGAATAGTTATATACTTTCCATAACCAGTCAGATACTGTAGCTGGTAATACAATTCCAAAGATTTCTGGAATCGATGCAGCTAGAATAAATACACTTGAGAATAGAATGGCTGGCATTGCAGTTAAGAAACCATCACGAACAGCCCCTAAATAAATATTTTGTGCAATCTTATCAAAGAAAGGTTTTCCTTTTTCAATTTGCTTAATAACCCCGTTTAACATTATTTATTTCCTCTTTCTTCATATAAATTAATAAAATCATCTACAATATCGCGCAATAAAATCGTTGTCATCAAGTGATCTTGCCCATGAATGAAAATGAATCCCATTTCCATGTCTTCTCCTCTAGCCTCTTGTTGTAAGATCTTTGTTTGAGACTGGTGTGCTAAATTAATATTTTCATCGGCTTCTTTTAATTTCTCCTCAACATGTTCAAAATTACCCGCACGCATTTCTTTCAACAATGATAACAATGTGCTTCTTGCATCTCCTGAATATGCAACTATTTCAAATCCAACCATACTTAACTCATCTTTAGTCATTTTCTTTTCTCCTTTTACGATGTGGCCTTATCGTTTACATCATTAGTGTAAGCGTTTTCTAATCATTTGTCAACATATTCAAACACTTTTTATCACTTATTCAAACATTCTAAAACATTTATGTAGCATTTAAGTAATATTTTAATAAAAAGTGTTTGTTTTTGTTTGTGTTATGTTGACTAAATATATTTGAAATGGTATCGTTTACCATAGAAAAGGATATCGATATGTTAAAAAAAGAACGTTTAGTAAAAATTGCACATAAAGTAAATCAAAATGGAATCATTACCATTCAAGAAATCATGGATGAATTAGGTGTGTCGGATATGACCGCAAGAAGAGATTTGGATGAATTAGAAAAATCCGGAAAATTACTTAGAGTTCATGGTGGAGCACAAAGCCTTTCTTTTTCAATGGACCACGAATTAAGTCACATTGAAAAATCGTCTGTGCAAATTGAAGAAAAAAAGAGAATTGCCCATAAAGCAGCAACTCTTATTTCAGAAGGAGAATCTATTTTTTTAGGTCCTGGTACAACCATTCAATTTTTGGCTGAACAACTAACAGGAAGAAACATTCGCGTTATCACAAATAGCCTTGCCGTATTTAATATATTAGTGAATCACGCTCCTACTGAAGTCATACTAACTGGCGGTGATTACAGAGATAACACAAATACATTTGTGGGTCCTATCACAAATTTAGTATTGGGTAAATTAAAATATAATAAATCCTTTATCAGTTGTAACGGAATCTACAATTCATCTATCACAACCTATTCATTAGAGGAAGGTGAATCGCAACAGATCGCATTAGATAATTCTAAAAATAAATATCTATTGGCCGACAACAAGAAATTCAACCGTGCCGACTTCTATATTTATTATGATCTATTTAACTTTGACACTTTAATTACCGACAACACCATTGATGATGAAGTTTTATCACACTACAAACAATATGTACAAATTATGACAGTTTAAAAGGAGGCAAAATTTGCCTCCTTTTTACTCTTCATCTTCACGATCTACACGTCTGAATAGATGTTTCTTTTCTTTACCCGTATGCTGTTCTAAAGTGTTCCAATCTGTATCTAATTCTTCTTCACTTTCAGAAGTATCATAGAAATCTTTACTTTCTTCGATTGCACGACTTTCACGAATCCTTAATTTAGATTTTAATTCACGAGCCCTCTTCTTAGATTTTCTAAGCATTCTGCCATACATGCAGAATACAATAAATGAAATTAAGAATAGACCTGCGCATAATGCGATTCCTGCTAAATAGCCTTGGAAATACACTTGTAATAGTCCTGTCACAACGCAACATGCCATACAAATAAACACTAAGAACATTGTTGAGCGACATGAACTTGAATATTTCTTAAAGAAACGGAATTTTTCTGAATCATTATCAATTTCTTTACGATATTCTCCATCTTCTTCTTCATTTCTAAAAGTAAACCAACCCGCATCACTTTTCTTTTTACCATCTGATTTAGAAACCAATTTCCATCCATCAGATTCCCACTCGCGCCATTGATCTGCATCTGGCTCATCCACAAAATAGTTCATAGAATAATAATACGTTTTGGGCTGACCTTTTCTAAAGAAATATTTCTTTCCTTCTTGACGCACAAAGTGATAACCTTCACTAGATTTATCTTGAAGATATTGTTCTATTTTTGGATATTCCGCATATAAGAATTTCTTTCTTTCCTCATAAAGATCTTCATCTTCACCTTCATCGTCATCCACATATTCGTCCTCAAAATCTTCTTCATCATCCAATACTTCTTGAACTGGTTGTTCTTCCTCAATTGGTTTCGCATTAAAAGACTTTAATTCGTTTTCAATTGATTCTGTTGTAAAATCATCATCAACATCCAATTTTTCAACAACAATCTTTTCAGGTTCTTCAACCACTTTTGGTTCTTCTTCAATGAATTTTGTTTTTTCTTCAACCAATGGCTTATCATCTACTTTTGGCTCTTCCACAACATGCTTTTCAATAGGTGCCTCTACTTCTTCAATTGAAGTACTAGGTGTGATATCTACTGACTCTGCAACTTCATCGTCAAAAATATTCTCATTGATTTTTACATGTGTTCTTGCACTTCGTTTTCCAAAGATGGTTTTCTTTTCTGGCTCTTCATCAATATGGAAAATGTTTTCAGCATTAAAATCATGTAATTCTGGTTCATGTATATCTAAAGATTTAATTCGATCCGTTCTTTTTAGACGTCTAAGCTCTTCTAAAGCACTGGGATTCTTTTCATTTTCATTTGCCATAAATATCCCTCCAATTATAATATTGTACTAATTTAATGTATATTCGTCAAATTCACTTGTGTATTTACCATTCTTGAAAATATGGATCTTTTTACCATTTTTTAATGTAGCTTCAATCGATAAATCACTGGTTCCTACCATGAAATCTACATGCGTAAACGATTGATTCATACCATGTTCCAACAATTCTTCTTCACTCATTTCTAAACCTTTTTCAATGCATTCATTATAGCTTGCACCCAAGGCAAAATGACATGAAGCATTTTCATCAATCAGTGTTTCATAAAACAAAGTATCCAATGCACTAATAGGCGATTCATAAGGAACTAAGGCAATTTCACCAAGATATTTTGACCCTTCATCCGTTTCTAAAATACTAGTCAAAACCTCTTTTCCTTCTTTGGCATCATAATCCACAACTTGCCCATCCTTAAATTCAAACCAGAAATCTTTTACGATTGCACCATTGTAAGCCAAAGGTAAAGCACTATATAATTTACCATTTACACCCGTCTTTTTAGGTGCAGAAAAAATTTCTTCTGTAGGAATATTTGGGAAATAGTAGTTACCATTATCTAAAAAGGATCCTCCACCTGCAAATACATAACCTTCTGGAAGTTCAACTACTAAATCCGTTCCTAAAGAATTTGTATAATGAACACTTTCGATATCTAAATGATTTAAAATATGAACTCGCTTATCAAAAGATGCACGATGCTCGTTCCAGTTTTCATTGGCATCCTTTTCGTCTACACGACTAATTTTTAATACTGCATTCCACAAATCAGATAATGCATCTTCTGATTCTGGATATACCTTTTTAGCCCAAGCCATAGTTGGAACACTGGCCACACACCATGCTGCATGCATATAATCCAATTTATCACGATATGGCTGTGTCATTCCTCTTAATGCCTTTCGATAATTTGCCATTAATTTTGGCTCTACCCCCTTCATTCCATCAGGATCTTCACCAACTAAGCTCAAATAACAAGCTCCCTTTTCAGCCGTTTCATTATGGAATAAAGCTTCATAATCATAAGGCATACAATTACCTGAAAGATATCTCATACGATTGATTTCATCATCACTATAGCGAACAATTACATCTTTTGCGCCAACATCAAAACATGATTTCACAATCAAACGAACAAATTCATTCATTTCTACGTTAGCACGAACAACTACTATTTGATCTTTTTGAACATTCAAGCCCGAACGAACAATTAAGTCTGCATATTTTTCTTTTAAATTCATTTTATTTTCCTCGATTCTTTCACCTATTATACCAAAAGAAAGAGCACCTTTCGATGCTCTTATTTACTAAATTGTTCTTTTTTTATCTGATCAAAAAATGCCTTGGGATTTTCACACATCGAATGACTGCCACAATGTGAACAACCTCCACCACAACTTGATTTTCCACTCTTTTTATCTTTATAAATGCTTCGACAAGCAAAGCCTGCACATGCACATACAACCAATAAAACTAGAAATGTTGATAGATTCATGAAACCCCTCCTTTTACATTATTTTACCGCAAATTCAACTTCAGCAGTATCACTTTCTTTTGATGGACGAACCAACAAATAAATTAAACCAATCAATAAGATAAATCCAACAATCGTTCCAAATCCAAAAGATCCACCATTGAATAAACTACCTAATTGATAAACGATCAGTGAACATACATAAGCGAATCCACATTGATATCCAATGGCAATCCAAAACCATTTTGTGTTATTCATTTCACGTTTGATAGCTCCCATTGCTGCAAAACATGGAGCACACAACAAGTTAAATACCATGAATGAATAGGCAGCTAGTGGTGTAAAGCTTGCCGATAATTGTCCCCAGAATTCATTTCCTTCTTCAGCGACTTCAGCAAATCCATATAATTGTCCAAATGTTGCGACAACATTTTCTTTGGCAATTAAACCTGTTACACTAGCAACTGCAGCTTTCCAATCGCCCCAACCAAGTGGTGAGAAGATCCATGCGAATGTTTGTCCAATTGAAGATAGAATTGAATGATCAATATCATCAACCATGCCAAATGCGCCTTTTTCCCATCCAAATCCTTGTAAGAACCACAATACGATTGTAGATAATAAGATAATTGTTCCAGCCTTTTTAATAAAGCTTGAACCACGTTCCCACATACTTCTTAATACATTAACTGCACGAGGTGTGTGGTATGCTGGCATTTCCATGACGAATGGAGCAGGATCTCCGGCAAATAATTTTGTCTTCTTTAACATAATACCAGAAATAATAACAGCTGCCATACCTACAAAGTAAGCACTTGGAGCTACCCAGCTAGCACCATGGAAAATAGCACCGGCAATTAAACCAATGATTGGCATTTTTGCACCACATGGAATAAATGTTGTTGTCATGATTGTCATCTTACGATCACGATCACTTTCAATGGTACGACTTGCCATAACAGCAGGCACACCACAGCCTGTACCAATCAACATAGGAATAAATGATTTTCCTGATAATCCAAACTTACGGAAAATACGGTCCATGATAAAGGCAACACGTGCCATATATCCACAATCTTCCAAGATAGCTAAGAAGAAGAATAATACTAACATCTGTGGTACAAAGCCAATGACAGCACCTACACCACCAATAATACCATCCACAATCAATCCATGTAACCAATCTGCACATTGAATTGAAGTTAAGAAACTATCCACTGCAGGAGGAATAATTTCACCAAACAAGACATCATTTGTCCAGTCAGTTACAATAGTTCCTACTGTAGTTACTGAAATATAATATACAAACCACATTACAAGGGCAAATATTGGAAGTGCTAAAACTCGGTTAGTGACAATACGGTCGATCTTATCCGAAGTAGTTAATACTTCTTTAGATCCTTTTTTGTAACAATCTTTAATTACACTTGTGATATATGTATAACGAGCATCTGTAATAATTGATTCACTATCATCATCCATTGACTTTTCTACAGTTTCAATCACATCTGCATCTGCCTTTGATTTGATAGCCGCTTCAATCTTATCATCTCTTTCAAACAATTTAACGGCATAGAAGAAACGACGACTTGCTTCAATACTTGAAGGCAAACTTGTTTCAATAGTATTCAATGCATTTAATACTTTACCTGCATAAATATTTTTAGCTTTACATTGCGTATTCGCCACCTTTTTTACCTCAGCCATCAACTCTTTGATTCCTGTGTTTTTCAAAGCTGAAATTGGTAATACAGGACAACCTAATTCTTTTGATAACTTTTTATAGTCAATTGTATCTTTTCTTTTTTCAATGACATCCAACATGTTGATCGCAACAACTGTTGGAATACCCAACTCTAAAATTTGTGTTGTTAAAAATAAGTTTCTTTCTAAGTTAGAACCATCAATGATGTTTAACACAACATCAACATTTCCATTTAATAAAAATTCACGAGATACAACTTCTTCCAAAGTGTATGGTGATAATGAATAAATACCTGGTAAATCCGTGATTTTAATATCTTTATCTTCCTTATACTTTCCTTCTTTTTTCTCAACTGTAACCCCTGGCCAGTTACCTACATATTGTGTAGCACCTGTTAAACCATTAAACAATGTAGTTTTACCACAGTTCGGATTACCTGCTAATGCGACTTGAATTGACATAATTCCCTCCTATTTTTAACTTTACTCTACTTCAATCATTTCTGCGTCGGCTTTACGAAGCGATAATTGATATCCACGAACGGTTAATTCAATAGGATCTCCTAATGGTGCTACCTTTTGAACAGTTACACTTACTCCTTTAGTAATTCCCATATCCATAATTCTTCGTTTTGTTGCTCCTTGACCAGACAATTTCTTTACAGTAACTGTTTGACCAATTGAAACTTCCTTTAAAGTCATAATTACTCCTTTCTACACCATGATCTTTCTTGCGAGTTCTTCACTAATGGCTATTCGAACCTCTTTGACATTCACAATTACATTTCCATTGGTTTTACTCACAATCACAATCACAGTCCCAGGCACAAAGCCTAAGTTTTCTAAGTGTCGTTGTTGTTCTTTAGAACCACCAATTTTTTTGATTGTATTGACCGAATTTAAATCTGCAAAAGATAATGGCATATCGAACCCTCCTAGTTAGACACTTCTAACACAGTTAGTTTACTCTTACAATAAAGCAATGTCAACAAAAAGTTACACATGATTAACTTAGTTTGACTGTTCTAACTATTTGGTGTATTTTTTCATTGGAGGATTAAACATATGAACTTACCAACAATTATTATATGTGTCATTTTAGTAATTATTATCTGTATTGGAATTCGTTCCACGAAAAAAAGAGCCACATCAGGATGTTGTGGTTCTAGTGAAACCATAAAAAAAGTAAGGGTAAAAGATAAAAACAAAGAGCATTACCCTTACAAAGCCGTTTTAAAAGTATATGACATTCATTGTCAAAGTTGTGTTCATACCATTGAAAATGCGTTCAATAGCCAAGAAGGCTTTAATGCCAAAGTAAACACGGAAGATAATACCGTGACTATATTATCTAAACAACAACATCCAATAGATGAATTAATCAATACTTTATCTAACGTTGGATATATTTCAAAGGCTATATAGAAAAAAACTGGATCAAAAATCCAGTTTTTTTATAAATAATTACGCGTACATGATGCAGCAATCGCAAACGTACTTCCGTTATGTAATAAGCTTGTAGTATTTGGACTCATCAAGCCTAAAGCACCTAGTCCAATCAAGCTTGAATTAAAGGCCACGATAAAACGATAATTCGCATGAATACGCTCGAATAAATTCATAGCAAGTCGACGAAGTATAACAAGCTCATTTAAATTGCTTGAAACAAGTGTAATGTCCGCGAGTTCTCGAGCTAAATCTGAACTATCCTGCATAGAAATAGAAACATCTGCCGTTGAGAGTGCTGGCGTATCATTGATACCATCTCCAACCATAATCACAGTATGTCCGTGATCCTTCAACATCTTAATATATGCAGCCTTATCTTCTGGTAAAACTGATGCACGATAATCATCTAAATCCAATTCATGAGCCACTGCTTTTGCGGCACTATCACAATTCCCTGTCAACATAACGACTTTAGTCATTCCTAATGTGTTTAAATTATGATTAGCTTGTTTTCCTCAAGCTTTAAAGGATCATAAATACTGATAATTCCAGCGACTTGATTGTCAATCTCAAGATAAATCATAGATTCGGCTACTTCACTTTCTAAAGAACCAATCGCTTCGTTTAATTCTTCTGTTTTTGGAATACCTTCATCTTCAAATATTAAATGATCACTACCAATAATGGCACGCTTACCATAAAATCTTGTCGCAATACCATGCGCAAGGATATATTCAACCTTGGCATACTCTTCATCATGAATTAAGCCTTCTTTTTTGCCTGGTTTACAATCGCATTGGCTACACTATGAGGAAAATGCTCTTCAAGACAAGCTGCAATCCTTAATACTTCATCACGCGTATACCCATTTAAAGGAACTACTTTCTTTACGGTTGGATTGGCGTTTGTCAAAGTACCCGTCTTATCAAAGACAATCACATCCGCATCTTTGATTGCCTCTAAATACTTACCACCTTTTACTAAAACATTTCGTTTACTAGCTTCTAGCATAGCACTAATAACCGCAATGGAAGTCGATAATCGAATAGCACAAGAATAGTCCACCATCAATTCTGATGTTGCGCGTGTTACATTTCTTGTCAAAGCTAAAACGCCAAAGAAACCTAAAAAACTAAATGGAACAATAGAATCTGCCAAATACTCAGCCTTAGCTTGAATACTTGCCTTTAATGATTCATTTGTATCAATCATCTTAACAATATTACTAATGCGACTTTCATCTTGTAAATTACGAACACGAATAAACCGTTTACCTTCTTCAACTAAAGTGCCCGCAAATACTGTGTCATTTTTCTTTACATGTTTAGAAAGAGGCTCTCCCGTAAAGCTAGATTCATTGATCATTGCTTCTCCATCCACGACTTCTCCATCGATTGGAATCATAGAACCCATTTTTGAGATGACTACATCCCCTTTTTAAAGCTTAGACATGGCAATCTCTTGTTCTACACCATCTTCTAAAATCCACACTTTATCAAATTGAATCGATAAACTATTGGATAATTCCAATTTTGTTTTCTTACGTGTGTAATCTTCTAACAAATCAGAAATATTTAGTAACATCATAATATTTCCTGCAATCGTATAATTCTTTTGAATTAAACTTACACCAATGCTTGTGGCATCCAATAAAGGAACATTGATTTTACATTGTAAAAGTGAATTAAATCCTTCTCGAATAAACTGAATGGACTTATAAATCGTAATCGCATTGCCAAGTCCCATTGGTAAAAACATTTAATGAAATAACGTTTACCAATAATCTTAAAGAACCGATTCATATATTCTCGATTCATAGCAATAGCTTCTGGTGTTTGTGAATGAACTACAATCGAAGAAGTATCTGCATTTTGAAGATATTAGATATCTAAATCCTTTAGTTTATTCAGTAACAAACCTTTTTGTGCTTTGTCATACGACATCAAAACACTACCCGTAACGTTGATGACCTCCACACTCTCAATCATAGGCCATGCATAAAGATCCTTTTTTAAAACTTCGCCCTGAACACTAGAAAACTTATTCTTTCCATAGCGAATTCGCATTCGACCCGGAATGTCATGGGCAATAGTAAAACTACTCATTTTATTCGCCTTCGTGTTGAACTTTGGCTTCTTCTAATAAATCCTTTGCATCCACTTTAATTGTCTCATACTTATAAGTTGTGTCCGATTTAAGCTTCATTCCACCAGCTAAACCTTTAACAGCTAAATCATGGGCTGTGTTACTTTTTAAAAACTTAGACCCAGCTAGAGCTGTCGCTGCACCTCCAATAAAAGTCCACATTGTTTTGTTTTTCCATCCGTCTTTCATAATATATATCCTGGTATATTGTAATTGACCCATCTAGCTGGTCATTTACAACATACATCTCCT
>ERZ1673696.1304-NODE-1304-length-21768-cov-4.975913_pt1 | contig 21768 bp, 18 predicted proteins | sample MGYA00580226_ERZ1673696 | MGnify/ENA primary metagenome ERZ1673696 (study PRJEB41218, sample SAMN15661743) | gut metagenome | host: Homo sapiens | place: Canada: London | collected 2015-08-20/2019-03-30 | study: EMG produced TPA metagenomics assembly of... | reverse complement strand
AATTCTTCAATCTCTGCTGTCAGCTTTTCTGCTTCTTCTTCGGAAACTTCTTCTTTCATATCTGCATTGACATCTGCATCGATACGCTCGAATTTGATGGTGTCATCCTGACGCTCCAGATGTGTGATGAAAGCAGAGTCGATATTATGTTTCAGGATCACAGCATCAATGCCCTGTTCTTTGAACAGATTGATGTACTGGCTCTGCTGTACTTCATCTGTGACATAGAAAAGTACAGTTTTTTCTTTTTGCTTTTCTTCTGCATTTTCTGTGCTTTCTGTTTCTTTTACAGCTTCCGCAGTATCTTCTTTTTTGTTTTCTGCAACAAAATCCTGAAGAGTCAGATATTTGCCGTCGAGGTTCTTGAACAGCAGACAGTCTTTGATACGGTCATAGAATTTGTCATCTTTGATGCAGCCGTATTTGATGAACGGGCTGATATCATCCCAGTATTTCTCATAATTTTCACGGTCGGTCTTGCACATGCCGGTCAGTTTGTCTGCAACTTTCTTGCTGATATATTCAGAAATTTTCTTTACAGTACCGTCGTTCTGCATTGCACTTCTGGAAACGTTCAAAGGCAGATCCGGACAATCGATCACACCTTTTAAGAGCATCAGGAACTCCGGAATCACTTCTTTGATATTATCGGCGATAAAGACCTGATTGTTGTAAAGTTTGATCGTACCTTCTACAGAGTCATATTCTGTGTTGATCTTAGGGAAGTAGAGGATACCTTTCAGATTGAACGGATAGTCCATGTTCAGATGGATCCAGAACAGAGGTTCCTTGTAATCCATAAATACTTTGCGGTAGAAATCTTTGTATTCGTCTTCGCTGCATTCATTCGGATGCTTTGTCCACAGTGGGTGGATATCATTTAAAGCAACCGGACGCTTCTGGATTTTAACCATTTCTTTTGCAGGAGAAACTTCAACGATTTCTTTTTCACCGTTCTCATTTTCTTTCTCTTCTGTTTTGGCATCTTCGTGGATGTGTTCGATCACAACATCGTCGTCACGCAGTTCGCTCTCTTCAATGGTTTCGTATTCCGGTTCTGCGTTTGCTTTGGAGAGGAAGATCTCAACCGGCATGAAAGAGCAGTATTTGTCCAGAACTTCTCTTGTGCGGTATTCGTTTGCAAATTCAACACTTTCTTCATTTAAATAAAGAGTGATCTCTGTACCTACGGTTGTTTTGGTGCCGTCACCGATCGTGTACTGTGTGCCGCCGTCACATTCCCAGTGAACAGCTGTTGCACCGTCACGGTAGGAGAGTGTATCGATATGTACTTCATCTGCTACCATGAATGCGGAATAAAAACCAAGACCGAAATGACCGATCATTTCATCTGCATTTGTCTTGTCTTTGTATTTCTCAAGAAAAGCAGTCGCACCGGAGAAAGCGATCTTTGTGATGTATTCTTCGACTTCGTCTGCTGTCATACCAAGACCGGTATCAATGAATTTCATAGTTTTTTCTTCCGGATTTACGATAACCTGAATAGAAGCTTTGTAATCTTCCGGAAAAGTATATTCACCCATGATTTCCAGTTTTTTCAGTTTGGTGATGGCATCACATCCGTTGGATACCAGTTCACGGATGAAAATATCGTGGTCAGAATATAACCATTTCTTTATAATAGGAAATATATTGTCACTGTCGATGGATAAGTTACCTGTTCTATTTGTATTACTCATAATCGTTCACACCTTTCCAATAATCTTGCAGCAACCAAGTTTTCTTATGACTGCCCTATGCAAGATAGTTTAGTACCGTTCTATGGAAATGTCAAGAGAAAATCAGCACTCAAACGCAACGAGTGCTAACAAAAAAGTATTAACTTTCTAAAGAAAGTATAAACTTCTGGATTTTCTGATCCCAGGCATGTTCCAGGGACTTATCCATTGAGAAAATGTTAAGAGATGTTCCGGTTACAGCATTCAGCCGACTATCTTTATAACGCAGATTTAAAAACAGGCCGTTGATGTCGGAGACTGCGAAAGAAGTATCTGTTTCGGACAGAAATGATTCGACTGCACGGGAAGAGAGCTGCAGGACGATCGAGAAAGAAAGCGGTGTGTGGTTGCCGCGGATCAGTTCAAAGCAGACGGGACGCAGCTGTTTCCAGCGGGCGATCGGTGTACGGTCTTTATAGAGTGTCTCATATTCTTCTTTCGTATAATAATCTTTCAGAATATGTCCATCCATATGGAAAGAGGCAAATGTAGAAAGAGAAAGCTCCGGAACGCAGAATGCATCAAAGGTACTGCGGCAGAGCAGATGGTTCATAAACAATTTTACTTCAGTTATAGGAATAGAAATCATAAGTACCTCCTGTCAGAAAGCGGACATATACAGGATTTTGGTGATATGGTCCGTGTATTTTTCAGTATAGCGGAAAAAACCGAAAAAGAAAAGAAGAAAAGCATTGCAAAATATGTGATATGTGTTATAGTAGAATGTAGTATTAAAAACCAGATAACATGATGTGAGTGTTAAGATTTATCTCAGTCGAGAAGACTCCCACTTCTGCAAGTGGTGAGTAATAACAAGTCTTTCTCAGTGGGAGTACAATCTCCGACTGAGATAAACGCTCCGCGAGAATGTGCAGTGATTCTGAGAAGAATATGTCAGCTTTCGCTGACCAGAATCACGCACCAAGTCTCACGTGCGTTCGACTTGAATTTTGACATTCATACCACATCAATAGAAGATAAAAATTCTGTGAAAATCTACAGAAGGTCTGGCTTGTGAACATCGCAGCACTTTTATTTTCATACTGCGGCGATGCACATTTCTGTATAGATTTGAATAAGCGGAATTTAATATGGAGGATTTATAGATGAGTTTCAGAGTAGTGATCGACAGCTGCGGGGAGCTGACAGATGAGATGAAAAAGAGCGGCAATTTTGTATCTGCACCGCTGACACTGCAGGTGGATGAGTATATTGTACAGGATGATGAGGAACATTTCAACCAGGCAGAGTTTTTAAAAAAAGTAGCGGAGTGCCCAAACTGTCCGAAATCTTCCTGCCCATCGCCGGAAATATATCGTGATGCCTACGACTGTGATGCAGATCATGTTTATGCAGTGACGCTTTCAGAAAAACTGAGTGGATCTTACAACAGTGCAGTTCTTGGCAAAAATCTCTATCTGGAGGATCATCCGGATGCAAAAGTTTATGTATTCAATTCCTGCTCGGCATCTGTTGGTGAGACGCTGATCGGACTGAAAATCCAGGAGCTGGAAGAGAAGGGACTTTCTTTTGAAGAAGTTGTAGAACAGACAGAGGCTTATATTCTCTCACAGGATACCTGGTTTGTCCTGGAAAATCTGGACACCCTTCGTAAAAACGGCCGTCTCGGTACCGTAAAGGCTCTGGTAGCGACTGCACTGAAGATCAAACCGGTCATGGGATCAACAGACGAAGGCACGATTATTCAGCTGGATCAGGCAAGAGGCATGAAGAAAGCTCTTGTAAAAATGGTCAATTCAATCGAGGAGAAAAAATCATCCGATCCACAGGAGCGTATGGTTGGGATCGCTCACTGTAATTGTCCGCAGAGGGCAGAGATGGTAAAAGAGGAGATCATAAAGAGGCTGCCGTTTAAAGATGTGATCCTGGTCAATACCGCAGGTGTCAGCACCATGTATGCAAACGATGGTGGAATTATCGTAGTTGCATAAGTTTTTAAAATAGTGTATACTATGATGCTAGGGAGGATTGTGGGAGTGCAACGCACGGAACAATCCGTAGGCATCATAGTTGGGGACTTTTGACACCCACATCATACTATTAAGAAACTATATATAAGGAGTGAAAGACATGAGTCAGGCAAAAGTGGATCGCTACAAAGAAGAAAAGCAGAAACGCGAAAAGCTTCAGAAAAAAGAAAAAAGAGAGTTACTGCTCTGGAAAATAGTGGGCATTATCGTGCTGGTTGCTCTTGTTGGCTGGATTGGTTTCTCAGTATACCAGAATGTTCAGAAAGATGCGTCTCATACATATGAAATGAAAACAGATGCACTGGATCATTACATGAACGGTTTAAATGCTGAGACAGAAACTTCAAGTGAAGCGTCCACAGAGACAACAGAAAAAACGACAGAAGAAACTGCAGCAGAGACTTCTGCTGAAAGTACAGTAACCGAAGCAGCCGGTGAGACGGCAGCAGAATAAAAGAAAAAAGAAACTGCGTTATCGTGAAAACGAGAGGCAGTTTTTTATGTCTGAAAGAAAATGCTTCTGTTATATTTTTCAGAATGGTTTCTCAAAGGAAAATTGTACAGAAAAAAGAACGGCAACGTTTGTTATGTATTTAACAAAATACTTGCACTACATCTTGTGCTATGTTAAGATGAAAGCGACAAAACATAGAAACACAAAATCACAGAGAAAGGAAGATAGAAAACATGAAGGATTTTAAACAGTGGGATGGTTTCGCTGGAAGACTCTGGAAAGAAGGCGTAGACGTCCGCGATTTTATTCAGAACAACTACACACCATATGACGGAGATGATTCTTTCCTGGAGGGACCTACAGAGGCAACAAATCGTCTGTGGGGAAAAGTATCTGAACTTCAGAAAGAAGAGAGAGCAAAGGGCGGTGTCCTTGATATGGAGACTGATGTTGTAACAGGCATCACTGCATATGGAGCTGCTTATATTGATGACAGCATGAAAGATATGGAGCAGGTTGTCGGTCTGCAGACAGACAAGCCGCTGAAACGTGCATTTATGCCATACGGCGGAATCAAGATGGCTGAGAAATCCTGTGAAATGTATGGATATAAACCAAATCCACAGCTTCATGAGATCTTTACCAAATACCATAAAACACATAACCAGGGTGTATTTGATATCTATACACCGGAAATGTTGAAAGCACGTCATAACAAGATCCTGACCGGTCTTCCGGATACTTACGGACGCGGACGTATCGTAGGTGACTACCGTCGTGTGGCTCTGTACGGTATCGATTACCTGATTGAGAAAAAGAAAGCAGATTTTACTGCTACAAACCGTCAGGGTATGCGTCGTGGTGACTTCCAGCTGCGTGAAGAGATCGCAGACCAGGTTCGTGCACTGCAGGAAATGAAAGAAATGGCACAGTCCTATGGATATGATATTTCCGAGCCGGCTAAGAATGCAAAAGAAGCAGTTCAGTGGCTGTACTTCGGATATCTGGCTGCCATCAAGACACAGAACGGTGCAGCTATGAGTGTCGGACGTATTTCTACTTTCCTTGATATTTATATTGAGAAAGATATTGCAGCAGGTATCCTGACTGAAAAAGAAGCTCAGGAACTGATCGATCATATGGTTATGAAATTCCGTATGGTAAAATTCGCAAGAATCGCTTCTTACAACCAGCTGTTCTCCGGTGACCCGGTATGGGCAACTCTGGAAGTAGCAGGTATGGGTATGGACGGACGTTCTATGGTAACAAAGAATGATTACCGTTTCCTGCATACACTGGAAAACATGGGACCTTCACCGGAACCGAACCTGACCGTTCTGTATTCCGAACGTCTGCCTGAGACATTCAAAAAATATGCAGCACATATCTCTGTTACAACAAGCTCTATCCAGTATGAGAACGATGATGTTATGCGTCCGGTATGGGGCGATGACTATTCTATCTGCTGCTGTGTATCTGCTACTGAGACAGGTAAAGAGATCCAGTTCTTCGGAGCAAGAGCAAACCTGGCAAAATGTCTGCTGTATGCGATCAACGGCGGTGTAGATGAGAAGACAAGAGATCAGGTAGCACCGAAATATCAGGCGATCACATCCGAATATCTGGATTATGATGAAGTTATGGATAAATATGACACCATGCTTGACTGGCTGGCACATCTGTATGTAGGAACTCTGAACATGATCCATTACATGCATGATAAATACTACTATGAAGCAGCAGAGATGGCTCTGATCGATACAGACGTAAGACGTACATTTGCTACCGGTATCGCAGGATTCTCACATGTAGTAGACTCTCTGTCCGCAATCAAGTATGCAAAAGTAAAAACGGTTCGTGATGAAAGCGGAATCGTTACCGATTATGAGATCGAAGGAGACTTCCCAAGATACGGTAATGACGATGACAGAGCTGACGAGATCGCTGTATGGCTGCTGCGTACATTCATGGATAAACTGAAATACTGCCATACCTACCGTGATTCCGAGCCGACAACTTCTATTCTGACAATCACATCAAACGTAGTATACGGTAAAGCAACCGGTTCTCTGCCAGATGGAAGAAAAGCAGGCGAGCCTCTGGCACCTGGAGCAAACCCATCTTACGGAGCAGAACAGAACGGTCTGCTGGCATCTTTGAACTCTGTTGCAAAACTTCCGTACGAAGATGCACTGGATGGTATCTCCAATACACAGACCATCAACCCGGGTGCTCTGGGACACGATGATGCAGAGCGTACCGAAAATCTGGTTCATGTACTGGATGGTTACTTCAAACAGGGTGCACATCACCTGAACGTAAACGTATTCGGAAAAGAAAAACTGATCGATGCTATGGAGCATCCGGAAAAAGAAGAATACGCAAACTTCACAATCCGTGTATCAGGATATGCTGTTAAATTTATCGACCTGACAAGAGAACAGCAGCTTGACGTTATCGCAAGAACCTGCCACGACAGAATGTAATATGGAAAACGGGGCAAAAACAGGATATGTCCATTCGCTGGAAAGCTTTGGATCGGTTGACGGTCCGGGTGTGCGTTATGTGATCTTCTTAAGCGGTTGTGCGATGCGATGCCAGTTCTGTCATAATCCGGATACCTGGAATATGACAGCCGGCAAAAGCTACACAGCTGATGCCCTTCTGAAACAGGCAGTAAAATACCGCACTTATTGGGGAAATAAGGGCGGTATTACTGTCAGTGGAGGAGAACCACTGCTTCAGATTGATTTTCTGATCGAACTGTTTCGCAAGGCAAAAGAGATGGGGATCCACACAACGCTGGATACGAGCGGCAATCCTTACACGGAAAAAGAGCCATTCTATTCAAAATGGCTGGAACTGATGAAATACACCGATCTGATTCTTCTGGATATCAAGCATATTGATGAACAGGAGCATATTAAACTGACCGGTCAGACCAACAAAAATATTCTGGCTATGGCAGAAAAGTTATCGGATATGGGAAAACCGGTATGGATCCGTCATGTACTGGTTCCGGAGCGGAGCGACCGTGATGATTACTTGCACCGGCTGGCAGATTTTATTCACACGCTGAAAAATGTGGAGCGTGTGGAAGTACTGCCATACCATACGCTGGGTGTATTTAAATGGGAAAATTTAGGGATTCCATATCAGCTTGAAGGGATCAATCCGCCAAGTGCAGAACGGATCAAGAATGCAGAAGAGATTCTGGCGTTCAGGAAATAGAAATAACAGAAAAATTTTAAATGTGCAAAGGAACAATGCCCTGAAGGACACATAAAAGTGTCTTCCTGGGCATTGTTCCTTTTGCACATTTGGAAAGCGGACATTCACAATCCGCTTCTCTGCGTTCAAATTTCAATATTTCACGAGTTTTTTAAAGCAGAGAAAATTTACTCCACAACCGGAGGTACAAAATGTTCGATCGCATTTCGCAGTTTCGGATGATTAGCGGATGGTAACGCTGCGTTTTCGGCTGTTATACGTATAGACTTTTTCATCCAGATCTTTTAAAACCTTTATATTTCTTTTTACAGTATCTCGTTTTCTAAGAAAAGAGGGAGCATCGATAAAAGTGACCTTTGCATGGATATATTTGAAAAAGGATTCTCTCTTGTCGTTGTTTCCATGATGCGGAGCCTGAAGATACGTTGCCTTCAGACGTTTGTGATAAGTTTTGATAAGTCTTTTGCCAATGCTGCTCACAATATCTCCGGTGAAAAGCATACTTGTTTTTTTACCGGAAATTTTAAAAACCAGAGAAGAACCATTGCAGATATCTTTGGTCGTATCTTTCAGATTACGGCTGTAACCATTAAAAAATTCAAAATCCAGACCGGCGAAGGAAAAAGTATCATCTGCTTTTGCCCACCGGATCTTGGGATTTTTTCTTACAAGACGTGAAAACTTCTGAAATACCTGATATTCATCCCATGGATATTGATAGTGTCTGTAACGGGAAGCGTTGATCTTTGGTGCAATAACCTGATCAATCTGTATGCCGTCCGGATTGGCAAAAATCTGATTGAAAGCTCCGACATGATCCGGATGCGGATGTGTGATAATCCAGAGATTTACCTTTCCGCCCAGTTTCTTTATGGTATCGCGTACTCTTTTCGCATCATAATCCCATCCACCGTCAATTACGATCAGTTTGCCGTTGCTTCCTTTGATCGTATAAAACATGGACTGCTGAAAATCAGAATCAGATCCATATTGTGTGACTTTCCAGGAAGATGCATAAACTTTTTCTTCGCAGAACGGATGCAGGCTGAAGAATAAAAAAAGTCCGACAGACAAGAAAAACCGAAAAGTATATAAATGAAAAAGCTGTGTTTTATTTTTCATTGGGATCTCTCCTTTAGTGATATATTTATCATATTGTCTTTTATACTGTTTTGCAGGAATTATCATTAACATTTCATTTTTCAGCTTCCACAACCGGTGGTATGAAATATTCGATCGCATTTCGCAATTTCGGATGATGGATCACAAAATGAATCGCCGGGGCATTCCCTTTGGAGATCATCGCCCATTTTCCTTCGTGCAGAATGATCTGCAGATTTTGAAAAGGATTAGAGGAAGATGTGGTCAAATGATAATTCGGATGTAAACAGGCAAAAGTTTCTGCCTGTTTTTTCTGCTCCAGATATTCTTCATAGCTCACTGGTATGTTATCTGGAAAAAACATACCGGACAGTGGAAGAGAAAGTGCATGAAGATAAAAATCTTTTTCGGTGAGGAGTGGAATTTCGTCTTCAATCACATCATGTTCCAGAATTTTTTCGGTGATATCACGCTGATTTTGTGCAAAGTCAAGAATGGAAGCCTGATCCTTTGCAGAAAGTCTGTGTTTCTGTAAAAAATCTTTCAGATAATCAGAATCCAGCGTGTAAAGTGGCAGGGAAGAAAGAATGCTGCGGCGTTTTCCTGGTGTGGAAGTGTCGGCAAGCAGAAAAGCATTCAGTTTTCCGGCGTGATCTTCTCGATAAATATCCATCAGAGGAGAAGCATTTAGCAGCAATGCTTCTGCACGCTTTGTATAATAAGCAATATCTTCTTTTGTCTTGGAAAGATAATAACGCCCTTCGCTGTGATGACCCGAAATTGCTTCACCGGAAAGTACGGCAGCTCCGGATACTTTCAGGAAATGATGAAAAACATTGCCGGGATCGGATTTCAGATAATAAGGAGAAATCTGTCCGGTCATGTACATGGGAATCCAGCTTTCCAGTCCGAGCATCATTTCTTCAAAAGAACGGTCAAGATGATGAATCTGATCCAGATGCAGACCTTTTTTCAGGAGCAGAGCCATACCAAACATCCATTTCTTTGGAAAATCGGGATCTTTTGCCATTTCTGTTATGGGCATATCACTGTACATGATAACTGGTCTTTTTGATCTGGAAAGGACGGTTGCCTTAAAAAAATGAAGTTCACTTGCCATCATTTCTTCCAGTCCATAGTAATATTTTGCCGTCGGAAACTGAAACGGAACACCCGGAACTTTCATTTCATCGAAATGGATGACTTTTATATATTCATTCAGATCAAATTCATCCAGTTTGGATAAAAATTTGGAAAGACTGTCTTCGCCCTTTTTCTTGTTCTGACTGTTTAAAAGCCACAGGCGGATTTTTTCGCAGACGGCAGAAGTATCGTTTAGTTCTTCTTCCGAACATTCCAGAAGCTGTGCCAGCACATAAAGATCATCGCCCTGGCAGTATTTACGTGCCACATAAGCGGAAACAGCTAGGACAAAGCCTTCCGGATCTGCAGGAGAGCGGCTGCCGTTTCGAAAGCGGAAAATCGTTGAGGTATCATAACTGATGTGCTGGCACAGTTTTGTGATATTTAGATTCAGTACAGAAATCAGCGTGTTAAAATTCTGACGCAGTTGCTCTTTGTCCGTGGACTTCATGTCTGAACAGGCGAGAAATTGCTGACGGATCTCTGTTTTTGTGAAATTTGTGCGTTCTCTTTTTAATGCGAGCGTTTCAAGGGCAGAGCAAAGCTGTTCAAACGTTTCCGAATGAACATCCGGCACACGTTCACCGGAACGATAACGACTGAGTGCAGCGGCAGAAATGCCGGAGGCAGAGCAGAGTTCTTTCGCAGTGCAGTTCAAAAGTTTCATATATTCATTCAGCTGTTCATAAAAACGCATAGAAACACCTCTTTTCATCAAATATTTTATAATTACAGTTTTTTGTCAAAACATCAATGAAGCGTATTTCGCATTCGGTTGCTATGTGTTTATTGTATCGGAGATTTGCAAAAAAGGAAAGGTGAAAATATCAAAATTCCCGATTTGGCAATTGACGTTTCGGGAATCTTACTTGTCAAATAAGCAGAATCTTTTATACTGAGAGTAAGAGAGAACAGGTTGATTTTATACAAGATGTTTATATCTGGACAGAGCGAAAAGAAGGGGGGAGAAAGAGGTTCTGACAGATCAGGAAAGGAGAAATTTTATGAGGAAAATAAAGGAGAGACACATGGATATAACTTGGAAACGAAAATGGATATTCTGGCTGCTGCTGGCAGTGATGTTGCTGTTTTTACCGGGAAAGACATTTGCAGCAGAAAAAGAAAGCAGAGAAGCAGCGGATTCATACATTTATCATACGGCTTTTGATGCAAAGGCGAGCCTTAAGATCCGTCATATGAAAGATTACGGAGTACTGGATTATGAAGAAACGGTGACAGTGGAAGATTCCTGTGATTATCTGGACGGAGATGAAAATCTGGATGAAATCCAGGCGAAAATTACAGCCTATGATGAGAAAGTTCAAAAAGTGTGTGAAGGAATGCAGATTGTTTCCGGTACGGACACACGAGGTATTGACGGCGATACGATTAACATTGAATATGAAGATACGGAAGAAAACGGACAGACCGTTACCACCAGACATTTTTATCAGACTTACAAGATCCGGACAGACTGGGTACTGGAAAAGATGGAGATTTCGGATGTGAATATTGTGAACAGCACACTTTCCTGTTATGCCGGTGATGCTCCAAAAGCAACCGCCCAAAAAGGTGACAGTGATGCTTCAAAATATGAAATAGCCTATGAACGCTGGGAAAAGCTGGAAACAAATGCACAGGGATACCTAGAACCAGTAGCGTTCTGGTATTCTGATGAGAGCCAGTATATTGCCGCAACTCCAAAATTTACCACTTTCGAATCCGGTGCAATGTATATGTATTCTGTCTTTTTAAAAACGGTAGATGGGAATGAATTTTCAAAAGACCTGTCGCTGACATTAAATGGAAAACAGATTGACAGTCGGACCATTATTGTGGGAAATAACGGGACAACCTGTTTTGCAGATGCCCTGTACAGTGCCCGGTCCGAAGAAAAAGTAACGCCGAAGCCAATTGAAGTGATTGAAGTAAATGGAGTGGATTTTTCTTTCAAAGCGGGTGATGCTCCGAGATTCACCGGAAGTGTGTCGGAAGATGCTCTGTACTGTATCGATCACGAACGATGGAGCAATTTAAAAGAAGGATGGACTTCCTCGGACTACTGGAATGGCAAGTATGGTGATTTTGACGGAAGCTGGGGTATGCCGCTCACGAAATTCAAAGCACTGGAAACCTATTATTATGGAATTTGTCTGAACCTGTCAGCCAGAGGATATCGGGAAGGATATTATTTTGATAAAAACATAACGAAGTTGAAGATCAATGGTCAGCTGATTCCGATACCGGATCTGGAAAACAGTTTTGATGAAACAGGGGAAACGGTATGGTTTAGCAACATCAAAAGTATTGTGATCCCGCCGCAGGGCAGCACAGCAAATGGAAGCACAACAAATCCTTCGGATACATCACAGACATTTCCGAAAACCGGAACATGGGTCAAAACAAAGGATGCACTTTATAAAGTGACAAAAGCCGATGCAACCGGATGTACCGTAACACTGGTAAAACCGCACAGGAAAACAAACAGTACGTTTACTGTACCGGCAACCATCAAAAGTGAGGATGGGAAAATCACATTCCGTGTAACGGAGATCAGTAAAAATGCATTTAAAAATCATGTGAAACTGAAAAAAGTCACCATCGGAAAAAATGTCAGCAGGGTCGGTGCGAATGCTTTTTCCGGCTGCAAAAAACTGAAGAATATTAAGATTACATCGACACAGCTCACAAAAAAATCTATAGGAAAGAATGTGTTTAAGGGCATCGATAAAAAGGCAGTTATCAAAGTGCCGAAAAAGAAACTCAAAGTCTATAAGAGTATTTTCAAAGGAAAAGGACAAGCAAAGAGCGTGAAAATTAAGAAGTAAAAAGAAAGCAAAAAGCATGGAATTACCGTGAAAATTCAGGGATTTCATGCTTTTTGCTGCTTATGGGCAGTACATCTGTTTCAAAAAGTCTGCTTTCCGGAACAAAATGGAAAAAGACCTGTGTTAAGGTATAAGAAACAAGGTTCCGGGGATTATTGTTATAATATCTGCGAAATCTTTTATATATGCCGAAGCCGGCAAATGTCGCCGAAACGAATCCTGCGTCTGCTGTTTGATGAAATGCAGCCGCTTGCAAAAGTTGATCCAAAGGGAGATGCATTGCTGCATCAGATTATGGAAAAGTGCTGGGAACTGTATTATTACGGTGACGAGTCAAAAGAAGAACAAAACTTAAAAAAGCAATTGCAGGAAATCGCTGATCAGAATAAACTGGTGTGGAAAACAGAATAGAATGTGTCAGATCCTTGTGACAGGTGAAAATTGATAAAACTTTCTCAATCTAAGGAAGAAGTCCGCCTTGATTTCATATGACAGTTATGCTATTCTAATGATAGTTAGAAAAACCTAACTAATGTGAATAAATCATGGCAGGACTTCTTCTGTCTTTATGCGATCAGAGGCAGAAGACGAAGTGCCGATTATTTTAGGACGAGAAAGGGACTGGCAATCATGAAGAATTTAACAATTGAAAAAGTAATTGGAAGGGAAATCATCGACTCCAGAGGCAATCCAACCGTAGAAGCAGAAGTTTATCTGGCTGACGGTACGATCGGAAGAGGGACTGCACCAAGCGGAGCTTCCACAGGAGAGTTCGAGGCTCTGGAACTTCGTGATAATGATAAAGAACGTTTTGGCGGCAAAGGTGTGACAAAAGCAGTTGCAAACATCAACACCGTGATCAACGAAGCACTGAAAGGCAAAGATGCATCTGATATTTATGCAGTGGATGCAGCGATGAAAGCAGCAGACGGAACAAAAGATAAATCCAACTTAGGAGCAAATGCAATTCTGGCAGTATCGATTGCAAGCTGCCGTGCGGCTGCGACTGCACTTGAGATCCCTCTGTACCGTTTCCTTGGCGGCGTGAATGCAAACCGTCTCCCGGTACCGATGATGAACATTGTAAACGGCGGATGTCATGCATTATCTTCCGGACTGGATGTACAGGAATTTATGATCATGCCGGTTGGGGCACCTTCCTTTAAAGAATGTTTAAGATGGTGTGCAGAAGTATTCCATGCACTGGCTTCTATCTTAAAAGAAAGAGGACTGGCTACCTCTGTTGGTGATGAGGGCGGTTTTGCACCGGCACTGAAATCCGACGAAGAAGCGATCGAGACGATTCTGGAAGCAGTGAAAAAAGCCGGTTATGAGCCGGGAAGCGACTTTATGATCGCTATGGATGCAGCTTCTTCTGAGTGGAAGACAGGAACAGTCGGAGAGTACAAACTGCCAAAGGCAGGAACGGTTTATACATCCGGGCAGCTGATTAATCACTGGAAAGCTCTGGTTGAAAAATACCCGATCATCTCCATCGAAGATGCACTGGATGAGGAAGACTGGGAAGGCTGGAAGAAACTGACCGCAGAATTAGGTGACAAAGTTCAGCTGGTAGGCGATGACCTGTTTGTTACCAATACCGAGCGTCTTTCAAAAGGTATCGAGCTTGGATGCGGAAACTCTATCCTGATCAAATTAAACCAGATTGGTTCGGTATCTGAGACACTGGAAGCGATCAAGATGGCTCACAATGCAGGATACACAGCGGTTACTTCTCATCGTTCCGGCGAGACAGAAGATACCACTATTGCGGATCTGGCGGTTGCACTGAATACCTGCCAGATCAAGACAGGAGCACCGAGCCGAAGCGAGCGTGTTGCAAAATACAACCAGCTGCTTCGCATCGAAGAAGAACTCGGAGCATCTGCAGTTTATCCACAGAAAAAAGCATTTCATGTTTCAAAGTAATAAAAGATAAAACAAATCACACATATACATACTTCCTGTAATCTACATGTTTGCCGTCTGCAAAGCATCCATAAGCTTGCGGACGGCAATGCTTTTTGGCCGGTTTTTGTCCCAGATCAGGCAGATTTCGCGTTCCGGCATTCTTGAGGTGAGGTGGAGCTGTACCACTTCGCCTTTTTTAATGGCTTCTTTTGCCAGTGCCTCCGGATAAAATCCGATTCCGAGGTTGTGCCTGATCATCGGCAGGATCTGATCTGCGGTAGCGGCTTCGATATCCGGATAGAACGGCAGATCATGCTGCAGAAAGTAATTGATATGCATTTCTCTTGTTCCAGTATTTTGTCCGAGAGAAATAAACTGAATGTCCGTAAGCTCTGAGAGATGATGGATTTTAGAGGAAAAATCAGCGTATTTTGGCCCGGCGAGCAGAATCTCACGGAAGGAAGCAAGCGTATAATGACGCATGGATTTTTTCAGCTTGAGCGGTGTTGTGACAACAGAAATATCGGCCAGTCCGTTTTCCAGTGCCTGAATGGACTGAGGGGTGGAGAAATTGGAAATTTTCAGGCGGACTCCCGGATACTGTGCGTGAAAGGTCTCCAGTCGGTCAAGCAGCAGCAGTCGCAGAGCTGTCTCGCTTGCACCGATCGTGATCAGACCGCTCTCTAGACTTTTGTCTTTTTTCAGCTCGGATTCTGCAGTAGAGAGCTGCTCGTAAGCGATAGCGACATGCTGGAACAGTTTTTCTCCCTCAGGTGTCAGTGTTACTCCTCGGTTGGAGCGTACAAACAGTTTACATTCCAGTTCATTCTCCAGAATGTTCATGCAGCGGGTGATATTCGGCTGATTGTTATTTAAAATCTCGGCAGCTTTTGTAAAACTTTTATATTGGGCTACAAAATAAAAAAAACGATAATATTCAAAACTGACCATGCAAACCTCCTGTTTATTTTGACGTTCAAAAATGCTTCAGGCATTCTTGCTGCGAGGTGCACGTCATGCATCGCATGACATATTCTTCTGTGCACCTCTGCAATCCGCCGGATATGTTCTGTTTTGGGATAATCTGAAATCTGAAAAAGGAAGCACTTTTGCAGTGCTCCCTTATATTCAGGTTACTTGTGAAGTCACAGAACATCGCCGGACTTCGGATGAAAAATATTTACAGAATTATTCACCAAGGTTTTTCTTTTCTACTTCAGCGAGCATCATAGCACGTACTTTCAGAGGCAGACCAAACAGGGTGATAAATCCGCTTGCATCATTGTGATCGTACATATCACCGGTTGTGAAGGATGCTAAAGATTCATTGTACAGGCTGTATGGAGAAGTTGTGCCGGCTTTGATGATGTTTCCTTTGTAAAGTTTGAATTTAACTTCGCCGGTTACATATTTCTGTGTTACTTCAACGAAAGCCTGGATTGCTTCACGCAGCGGTGTGAACCATTTTCCTTCGTATACGACCTGAGCGAACTGGCTGCCAAGTTTTTTCTTTGTTTCCATGGTTTCACGGTCCAGAGTCAGTTCTTCGAGCTGTTCATGGGCTGCCATCAGGATGGTTCCGCCCGGTGTCTCATATACACCACGGGATTTCATACCAACAACACGGTTTTCTACGATATCTACGATACCAATACCATGTTTACCTCCAAGAGCGTTCAGCTCTGTGATGATCTCAGAAACTTTCATGGCTTTTCCGTTCAGTGTTTTCGGAACCCCCTGTTCAAAAGTCATGGTAACATATTCACCTTTTTCCGGAGCCTGTTCCGGTGTCACGCCAAGCACCAGCATGTTTTCGAAGTTTGGCTCGTTTGCCGGATCTTCCAGCTCCAGACCTTCGTGGCTGATGTGCCATAAGTTACGGTCACGGCTGTAGCTGTGGCTGTGGTCGAACGGCAGGTCGATACCGTGTTTTTTACAGTATTCGATCTCGTCTTCACGGGACTGCATGGTCCATACATCGGTCATACGCCATGGAGCGATGATCTTCAGATCCGGAGCCAGTGCCTTGATTGCCAGTTCGAAACGAATCTGGTCATTACCTTTACCGGTAGCACCGTGGCAGATGGTAGTAGCACCTTCTTTACGTGCGATCTCAACCAGTTTCTTTGCGATAACCGGACGTGCCATGGAAGTACCAAGCAGGTATTTGTGCTCATAAACTGCACCGGCTTTTACGCAAGGCATGATGAAATCGTCACAGAATTCATCAATGATATTTTCAATATATAATTTAGAAGCACCGGACAGTTTTGCTCTCTCTTCCAGACCATCCAGCTCGTTACCCTGTCCGCAGTCGATGCAGCAGCAGATAACTTCATAGTCAAAGGTTTCCTTTAACCAAGGGATCAGTGTGGTGGTATCGAGACCGCCTGAATATGCCAGAACTACTTTTTCTTTCATGATATGTATTCCTCCTGAAATTTATGATCATTTTGTAAGTCAAAGACAAAAGAGCCATAAAACCACTCTTGTGCAAGTATATCGTGGTTTTTGGCTTTCGACCCTGGTATCATACACTATACAACAGTTATCATAATTATGCAAGTGAAAAAACGAAAAAGTTGTAAAAACAGCTGCAAAATGAATAATATACATTGTGCATGAATAAAAATACAATAAAAATACAAAGAAAACTCTTTACTTATAAAGAAAACTGGTATATGATAAGAAAGATTTCATTCGCACAGCGAATTTTTATGAATCTGCCGGAGGCTGCATCAGATGGGCGGCACCTCACATTTGACAGAAAAGAAAAAGAAGAATGATCCGGACAGAAAAGATATATTAGGTTGAAAGGAGAATGTTGATATGATAAAAGCCGGAATAATAGGAGCAACCGGATATGCAGGAGGCGAGCTTGTCCGTCTTCTCCTTAACCATAAAGAAGCAGAGATTGCGTGGTATGGTTCCAGAAGTTATGTGGATCAGAGATACAGCAGTGTTTACCAGAATATGTTCCAGATCGTGGATGCAAAATGTCTGGATGACAATATGGAGCAGCTGGCAAAAGAGGTAGATGTGATTTTCACAGCAACACCGCAGGGGTTGTGTGCATCTCTTATAAATGAAGGGATTTTAAGTCAGGCAAAAGTGATCGATCTAAGTGCGGACTTCCGTATCAAAGACCGGAAGACTTATGAGCAGTGGTATAATCTGGAACACAAAGCACCGCAGTTTATTGAGGAAGCTGTTTACGGACTGTGTGAGATCAACCGGGAGGATATCAAAAAGGCAAGACTGATTGCAAATCCGGGATGTTATCCGACATGCAGCACCCTGTCCATTTATCCATTATTAAAGGAAGGCATTATTGATGGAAATACCGTTATCATTGATGCTAAATCCGGTACTTCCGGAGCAGGACTCAGTGCCAAGGTTGCAAACCTTTACTGTGAAGTCAATGAGAACATCAAAGCATACGGTGTTGCAACACACAGACACACACCGGAGATTGAAGAGCAGTTAGGTTATGCCGCCGGTTATCCGATCCATATTAATTTTACACCGCATCTGGTTCCGATGAACCGCGGTATTCTGGTTACTGCTTATGCATCTCTGAAAAAAGAGGTGACTTACGAAGAAGTTAAGGCGATCTATGATGCTTATTACGGAAAAGAACAGTTTGTACGTGTTCTAGATAAGGATGTCTGCCCGGAGACGAAGTGGGTAGAAGGAAGCAATTATGTGGATGTAAACTTCAAACTGGATCCGAGAACAAACCGTGTGATCATGATGGGGGCAATGGACAATCTGGTGAAAGGTGCAGCCGGTCAGGCCGTGCAGAATATGAACCTGATGTTTGGATTTGCCGAGAACGAAGGCCTTCAGGGCGTACCAATGTTCCCATAAAACAGAGAAAGGTCGTGAGCATAGATGAAGATAATAGATGGAGGTGTAACCGCTGCAAAAGGATTTAAAGCAGCCGGTATGCATGCAGGTATCAAAAAAGGTACAAAAAAAGATATGGCAATGATCGTAAGCAGTGCACCATGTATGGCAGCCGGAACGTTTACGACAAACCTTGTAAAAGCCGCACCGGTAAAATGGGATCAGCATGTAGTATACGAACATGGAGAGGCGAGAGTTGTTGTGGTAAACAGCGGTATCGCAAACGCCTGCACCGGAGCAGAAGGATATGGCTACTGTGAAGAGACTGCAAAAGCGGCAGCAGAAGCACTCGGTATCGACAAGGATGAGGTTCTGGTAGCATCTACCGGTGTGATCGGAAAACAGCTGCCAATCGATACGATCAAAAAAGGCGTGAAGGATCTTTCCGGACTGCTTCTGGATACCAGAGAAGCAGCAACACTGGCAGCAGAATCGATCATGACAACGGATACGGTAAAAAAAGAGGTTGCCGTTGAAGTTGAGATTGGCGGTAAGACGGTAACGATCGGCGGTATGTGCAAAGGTTCCGGTATGATCCATCCGAATATGTGCACGATGCTGAGCTTCCTCATGACAGATGCAGCTATTTCAAAAGAAATGCTTCAGAAGGCATTGAGTGCAGATGTCGATGATACCTACAATATGATTTCTGTTGACGGAGATACTTCCACAAATGATACCGTTCTGCTGCTGGCAAACGGACTGGCAGAGAATCCGGAAATTACAGAGGAAGGCGAAGATTATCAGACATTTGCCAGGGCACTGCACTATATCAACGAGACGCTCGCAAAGAAAATGGCAGGGGACGGCGAAGGTGCCACTGCATTGTTTGAGACAAAAGTGATCGGAGCACAATCAAAAGAACAGGCAAAGATTCTGGCAAAATCCGTTATTTGTTCAAACCTTACCAAAGCGGCTATTTTCGGACATGATGCAAACTGGGGACGTATCCTCTGTGCCATGGGTTATTCCGGAGCTAAGTTTGATCCGGAAAAAGTAGATCTGTATTTTGAAAGTGCAGCAGGTAAGCTGAAGATCATCGAAAACGGTGTGGCACTTGATTACAGCGAAGAAGAAGCGACAAAGGTGCTCTCAGAAAAAGCAGTGACGGCTGTTGCTGACATCAAAATGGGAGAGGCATCCGCATCTGCCTGGGGTTGTGATCTGACTTACGATTATGTAAAGATCAATGCCGATTACCGCTCTTAAGCGGTAAGAGCTGCTTTGTGGCAGAGCAATTTACAGGCATCTGTCCGGATGCCGGAAGTATGGATAGAAACTGGAGGAAAAAACAATGGATACAATGCAGGATCTGCTTCAGAAAGCCAGTGTGCTCAATGAAGCGTTACCTTATATACGGAAATTCAGCGGCAAGACCATCGTTGTAAAATACGGCGGAAGTGCCATGGTAGAACATGAACTGAAGAAAAACGTCATCCGTGACGTAGCACTTCTGAAACTGGTCGGATTTCGCCCGATCATCGTGCACGGTGGCGGAAAAGAAATCACAAAATGGACAGGCAAAGTCGGCATTGAGACCAAATTTATCAACGGACTGCGTGTGACGGATAAAGACACCATGGAAGTGGCTGAGATGGTCTTAAATAAGATCAACAAAGGATTGGTGTCCATGATGGAGAAAGTCGGAGTCAAAGCGGTTGGTATCAGCGGAAAAGACGGCTCCGTTCTGCGTGTTAAGAAGAAACTCTCCAAAGGCGAAGATATCGGTTTTGTAGGAGAAGTGACAAAAGTCAATACCGAGCTTTTAAATACACTGCTGGACAATGATTTTGTCCCGGTGATCTGCCCAATCGGTTCCGATGATGAGTATCATTCTTATAATATCAATGCAGACGATGCAGCATGTGCGATTGCAACGGCAGTCGGAGCATCCAAACTGGTATTTTTAACGGATATCGAGGGTGTATACCGTGATCCGCAGGACAAATCCACACTGATCTCCGAACTGAGTATTCCGGAAGCAGAAGAACTGCTCGGCAGCGGAAATATCGGCGGCGGCATGCTCCCGAAGATCCAGAACTGTGTCGATGCGATCAAATCCGGTGTTTCCAGAGTACATATCCTGGACGGAAGGATCCCGCACTGCCTGCTGTTGGAGTTCTATACCAACAAAGGTATCGGTACTGCGATTATCGGGGATGAGGAGGAACGTTTTTACAATGAAAATGAATGAATATATGGAGAGAACGGAACAGGTGGTTCTGCACACCTATAATCGTTTCCCGGTTGTTTTTGAAAAAGGAGAAGGCGTACATCTTTATGATACCGAAGGAAAGGAATATCTGGACTTCGGTGCCGGAATTGCGGTGTTTGCACTTGGCTATCACTATGCGGACTACGATCAGGCTTTAAAAGATCAGATCGACAAAGTGATCCATACCTCCAATCTTTTCTACAATGTGCCGATGATGGAAGCAGCAGAAAAACTGGTAAAGGCAAGTGGCATGAGCAAAGTATTCTTTACCAACAGCGGTACGGAGGCGATCGAAGGTGCGATCAAAGCCGCACGTAAATATGCATGGAACAAAGACCATGCAACGGATCACGAGATCATTGCTATGAACCATTCCTTCCACGGAAGAAGCGTCGGAGCACTTTCCGTTACCGGAAACCCGCATTATCAGGAAGCGTTCAAACCGCTGATGGGCGGCGTGAAATTTGCAGATTACAATGATCTGGACAGTGTAAAAGCTCAGATCACAGACAAAACCTGTGCGATTATCATGGAAACCCTTCAGGGCGAAGGCGGCATTTATCCGATGGAAGAGAGCTTCTTAAAAGGTGTTAAAGAAATCTGTGAAGAAAAAGATATTCTTCTGATCCTCGATGAAATCCAGTGTGGTATGGGACGTACCGGAAGCATGTTTGCATGGCAGCAGTACGGCGTGATGCCGGATATCATGACCTGTGCAAAGGCACTGGGATGCGGCGTGCCGGTCGGAGCGTTTGTCTTAAACGAAAAGACTGCAAAAGCCTCTTTAGTTCCGGGAGATCACGGTACAACTTACGGCGGAAATCCCTTCGCCTGTGCAGCGGTTTCCAAAGTGTTTGATCTGTTTGAAGAACATGACATCGTCGGTCATGTAAGAAAGACAGCTCCGTATCTGGAAAAGAAACTGGATGAACTGGTAGAAAAACATGACTGCTTTACCGTACGCCGCGGAAAAGGATTCATGCAGGGACTGGTTGTGAGCGGCAGACCGGTCGGCGAACTTGTCAAAGCAGCTCTGGCAAATGGTCTGATTGTGCTTTCCGCAGGAAGTGATGTACTGCGTCTGGTGCCTCCGCTTGTGATCACCGAGAAAGACATCGACGAGATGGTTGAAAAACTGGAAGCGGTTTTATCTTAGTCGGAGAAGACTCAAACTTCTATAAGTGGCAAGCGACAAATTTGTCTTAGTGGGAGTGCAATCTCCGACTAAGATAAACGCTCCGCGAGG
>ERZ1673696.1298-NODE-1298-length-21855-cov-5.362431_pt1 | contig 21855 bp, 20 predicted proteins | sample MGYA00580226_ERZ1673696 | MGnify/ENA primary metagenome ERZ1673696 (study PRJEB41218, sample SAMN15661743) | gut metagenome | host: Homo sapiens | place: Canada: London | collected 2015-08-20/2019-03-30 | study: EMG produced TPA metagenomics assembly of... | reverse complement strand
ACCTCAGCGCAATCAACACTATTTTGTGCAAAAAATTCCAATGCCTGCTCGGTATATAGCTTACCATAAAGAGACGCTGTAGAGATTCCGACTTTCACCAAAAATCACCTCAATTTATTTTATCAAGTGTCAGCAGAAAGGCGGAAGCAAAGTTTTCCATAAAAAATTTTACTTCCGGCGCGTCAATCGCATCGATATCCTGCCGAATAGAAGCCATTGCATCGGCAAATTCCCGATTGCCGGCATTGACCTCCTCAACGCATTTTAAATAGGCACAAATTCTGTCAGCATATTTTACAAGCTTCTTTTCCTGCGCATCGCTGATATTGATAATTCCCTCGTATTCCTGCTGCAGTTCCTTCGGCAGAAGAGAAAGCAATTTTTCGTTGGCAACGCCCTCAATATACTTATAGGCATTTTTAATTTCCGGGTTATAATATTTAATGGGCGTGGGCAGATCGCCGGTAATGATTTCGCTGGCCTCATGATACATGGCCTTTACGGCTACAGCGTCGGCATTATAGCTGCCGCTGTAATATTTATTAGCGATCACAGCCAAAGCATGGGCGATCATCGCCGCCTGCAGAGAATGCTCCTGGATATTTTCTTTCTGCACCGAACGCATCAATCCCCAGCGCTCAATGTATTTCATCCGTGCCATTAAGGCAAAAAAACTGCTCATACTTTTCTCCCCGCTTCATGAAAATATCCGTCCTCCTGCGGGCCGCACCCGCTTCTTTCGTTCGCTTATTATTATATCACAGAATCCATTTGACACCAAACAAAAATATGCTATAATAAGACAAAACTGTATATCAGCTTGGGGAGTCCTTCGGGGCTGAGATTGCTTTTTTTGCTAAACCCATTAAACCTGTGTAGTTCATCCTACCGTAGGGAAGCTTTATGATAATTTTTTGTCGCCGTATATCCCTATGATATACGGTTTATTTTTTAGAAAGGAAGTGTTGCATCATGTCACTTCAAACCCTTGCGTTCCTTACCTGGAGCGAATTCTGTGAAAACTTAAAGGAAATGAACCCCTATGTGTTATGGGGAGCCGCAGCCGCAATTGTATTGGCCGTTTGCTTTATGGTTTTTGCAAACAAAAAGAGCGGCGGATTTCATTGGGATACCCGCTTGCTGACCTTGGGCGCCATCTGTGTTGCCCTGGGTTATATCCTCTCTTTTATAAAGCTGTACGAGCTGCCCTTCGGTGGTTCTATTACTGCAGCCAGTATGCTTCCGCTGTTGGCCTACGGCTATATGGCTGGTCCGCTGTGGGGCACCATTGCCGGCTTTGTATACTTTCTGCTGCAGCTCACACAAGGCTTGTATTTTTTAACGCCTCTACAATTTGCACTTGATTATGTGGTCCCTTTTATCGTGTTAGGAACCCTTTCAGGCGTATTCAGAACCAAGAACACCGCATTTAACCTCTACGGCGGCTTTGCACTGGCCGTTGTAGCACGTTATCTATGCCATTTTGTAGCGGGTTTTGTGTTCTGGGGCGAATATGCCGCCGATTACGGTTTCAATTCCCCGGTACTCTACAGCCTTGTATATAACTCCTTCGTGCTGGTGGATGCGATTCCCTGCTTTATTTTAATTTCCATTCCGGCCATTAAAAAGCTGTTCCGCCGCCTGCCGAAAAAGCAAAAGATAGAAAACGCAGAGGCATAAAAAGGCTCCGCAAAAAAACGAATCCCAATAAAAAACCGGCGATTTTTCGCCGGTTTCTCTTTTTTAATTAACCTAAAAACGTCATAGGAATTAGCGCTACATCGGGGTGTCCTTCGCAGGAAATCTCTAAAATCACGCGGTTTTTCGCCTGAACGGTCTCTCCCGCGGTAAGAGTAAACGAGGTGGACGTTCCCTCCCGTTTTTGATAACGGTCCACAATCACCATATTCTTCGTTCCGCCGGAAACGCTCCAGCCCTCCGGCAAAATAAAACGCAGATTCAAATGCTTGGGCGAGCGAAAATTATTCTTTACCGTAACGGTTATGCCAATCTCGCCGCCGGGCTGAATCTCCGGCGCGCGGTCATAGGCAACCTGTACCGTGGTAAGCGGAAAGCTCATAACAAAGGAATACGGCGCGCGCTTGGCCAGCTCTGCTTTAAAGGCCGTTGCATAAAACTTTTCCGTATCCTCCCGGCTGAACTCCGTAGCCGTTTCCACAATACGCACAGCTTTGCCCGTAAGCATCACCGGATGCATGGATAAAATGGTATCCGTCAGCTCCGTGCAGGACTTCGGCACCGTGGGTATTTCACCGCGGTTAATCGCTACTGTAACGATATTATCGCCGATATATTCCTGCCAATCCTCCGGAATGATCTTGGTTCCGTGCATAATGCCCAAAACCGCTCCTGCCGTTGCCGCAGTACAGTCGGTATCATCACCGCAGTTCACGGCAAGAATCAGCGTTTTTTTAAAATCTCCTTCCCCATAGAGCAGGCCGATAATCGCATACGCTACATTGGCCGGGGCTTGGAACCAGCCCAGTTCCGGATCCGCCAAGGATGCCTGTGTAACCTCTTCCCGCGCTTCCTTCCAGGTTTTTCCGGTTTTATACGCATCAACTGCCATTTGAATAAAGCGATGTGTCCGGCAGTCTTCCGGAATATTGGAAAGGCCTATCTCGATCAGGCGCTTAATATCCGAAACAATAAATGCCGCACTCTCCAACGCCGCTACAAAGATCGTAGCATACGTGCCTTCGGAGAGACCGTGATCCACACAGGCATCCATATAGCCAAAGCGCATCGTCTCATCAATCAAACACGGATTCAAGCACGCCCAAACTTCCGTGCGGATCCACGCGCCGTTGGAGTTTTTCCACATGCTGTTGTTATATTCTCCCGAAAGCGGCGGAACCAGGCCGCGGACCATATTTCCCTTGCCTACGCCGTACTCGTTCCAATAAGGCGAAATATATTCCAGCCAGTATTCCCCCAAAATATGCTCGTTCAGCTTCTGCGGACCGTTTTCCATCAGCGCTTTAAGCCAAACCAGCTGCAAATCCAAATCATCGTTCGGCAGCGGATTTCCCGGAGGAGAATTAAAACCGGAAATATCCTGACACTGTTGTTTTCCCTCAAAGGGCGTTCCCAAGGTTCCGCCGATATTCTTGCCCAGCCAGCAGGCATAAATTTTATCCCGCAGCTCAGCCCTGTTCAATTGAATCATAGATAATAATCCCCCGTATTTTCAATATTTATATTCATGATATCATAGTACATCTAAAAATTCAAGTAAGAATTTTAATTTTAACAGCAAATGAAAGCGTCAGCATTATTTCAATAATTTGTTAATATGTTCATATATACATTTTTATTTTAAAATATAAAAAAGCTGCCTTGTGGCAGCTTCCTTACCGTTTTTCGCCCAGCCCCTGCGCGATTGCAGGAAATTCATTTTCTGTATCAGCGGTAGGCTGGATATTATAGGTGCCGTATTTATTTACCATTTCATCCGCACTTTCAGGCTGATCATCTACCAAACTTTTAATCCCGAACTTTTTACCAAGCTTCTTTTTCAAACAAAATCACCTCGGTATTAGTATTCTAAAAAAAAGCCGTTTTAAACAAACTTATGCACATAAATTCTCCAGCAACGCTAACGTCACCTTTACCGAATGTTCCGCCGCGCGCTCACAGAAAGCAGGAAAATCCATAATAGAATCATCGTCAGCACCATCGGAAATCGCCCGGATAACTACAAATCGCACGCCGTTCACATACGCCGTGTGTCCGATAGCTGCCCCCTCCATCTCACAGGCAACAGCACCGAAAGTGTTTTTAATAAATGCCTTTTTTTCACCATCGCCAATAAACTGATCGCCTGAAGCAATCACACCGATCTGACAAATTAATCCTTCTGCCTCCACGCACTGCTTTGCCATTTGTGCAAGTGCCTCATCCGCAGGGATTTGTATGATATCCAGCCCAGATATCATTCCCAAAGGATCTCCTAAAGCAGAACTATCCAAATCATGATGCACCACCGCAGAAGAGACTGCCACATCCCCAATAGAAAGTGTTTCACACAGCGTACCTGCCACCCCGGTATTAATCAAAATATCCGGATGATATGTTAAGATCATTGTCTGTGCGCAAAGGGCAGCAAAGACCTTTCCGATCCCGCACCGAGCCACAACCACCTCTTTTAAACCAATCCGTCCGCTTACATATTCCACACCGCTTATCGTCTGAACCTCTGCGCCGATAATTTGTTCCTTAAGAGCATTCACTTCAACCTCCATCGCGCCGATAATGCCGATCATGCTTCTTCCCCCTTTTTATAAGAAAAATCCCGCCAATCCTGCAAAGCCTTTAAATATTGCCGGCACTCTCTCTTGGCACTCTCTAAATCAAGATTCCTGTAATTTCCGCACTCTTTCCTGGATGCGCCGAATACCTCTCCCTCATGTGCAAGAATCTTCTCCAGCGTATCACGTACCAGTGAAAGTACTTCTTGATTTTCCATATTTCTTACCAGCAGATAAAAGCCTGTTTGGCAGCCCATAGGACCGAAATAAATAATCTTTTCTCCCAATGGGGAAAACCGTATATACGTAGCGAACATATGCTCTACCGAATGCATCGTCAAATGGTCCATATAATTACCGCAATTGGGCTTTCGAGTACGTAAATCATAGGTAATAATATCTCCGTCAATCCGTGAAACATAAATTCCCGGTACAATAAAATCATGATCCACTTGAAAACTTTTAATTTTTTGCTCCATTTTCTTTAAACTCCTTTACGATTCTCTCATATTGTTCCATTACACGGCTGCAGATCACATGCCAGGGAATCGGAATCGTACGCGCTGCCTCTTCTCCGGCTTGTTTCAGCTGCTGGGAATTTTCCAGCAGTTGTTCAATCTTTGCACACATGGCCTCCTTGTCCGGGCTGGCAGTAAAACCATTTTTGCCGTCAAGAATTCCCTCAGCCGAATTAGATCCCTCAGCTACCAGCGCAGGCAGCTGCATCACCGCAGCTTCGCGCACCACCAAAGGGGCATTATCATATAAGGACGGAAAAAAGAACAAATCAGCTGCCCCATAGAGTCCGGCCAGCTGCATCCGATCCTTTACCTGTCCTATAAACAGCGTGCAGTCCTGTAAGCCAAGGGTTTCCGACAGTTGTCTAACAGCTTTTTCATCCGCGCCGGTACCGGCAAATATAAACACCAAATCCCTGCGGCGGCTCTTCAAACAGGCAGCCGTTTCCAGAATCAGTCTTAAATTTTTTTGCCAGATCAAATGTCCGGTAAACAAAATACGTTTTTTCCCCTGCGGAAGCCGAAATTTTTCCTCTGCGGCACGAATCCGTGCCGGTGCGTCTTCCGGCATAGCAAAATCGGTTCCATTCGGCATCACCTGAATTTCACCTTTGTACCCGTAAGACATTAGTGTATTGGCCGTAGCATGGTTCACTGCCCAAACATAATCCGCTTGGTCATAAAAGGCCACCACATGTTCGGTAAGCTTTTCAGCCAATCTGGGACTGCGGGTAGCCAAAAGAAAATCATCATAATACTTGGTATGAAACGTTGCCACCGTAGGCAGACGATACTTTTTCCCCATTTTTATTGCGCTGCGTCCTTCGGAAAACGGTGAATGGGCATGCAGCAGCTGTACTTTTTGGACAATATGCTCCTGCTTATAATGAGATATTTTCGGCAGCGCACAGGAATAACCCAATTTAGGTACCTTAAACGCCGCCGTACGAATTACATCGAATTCATCCCGGTCAATATAGCCTTTCACCTTCGGTGCCACCACACAGCAATACCCCATTCGGTTTAAATATTTTGCATAATTTTCCACCGTATGCACAACGCCGTCAATCACGGGAAAATAACTATCGATAAATTGTGCGGATCGAACCATTTCTTTTCCTCACCTTTCTTAAACGATTCAAACATTTAACGGTCACACTGCGCCAGCGCTGCCGCATTTTTTACGCAACACAAAAAGTTGTTAGAAAGTATTATACTATAAATCCAGTAAAATCACAAGCATCTGAAAATTTTTCCTAACCGCTTATTTTATATAAAACTGCTTGCAAAATACATTTTTCGTGTTATAATAATAAAAAACAGCACTGTGAGGTGAAAACAATGGCTTATAAAATCAACGATGAATGCATCGCCTGCGGCGCTTGTGCAGGTGCATGCCCGGTAGGCGCTATTTCCGAAGGCGACGGTAAATATGTAATCGATCCCGAAACCTGCATCGAGTGCGGCGCTTGTGCCGATACTTGCCCGGTAGGCGCTCCTGAACAGGAATAATTTTCATTCCAAAAAGAGAGGCGGACTCTCTTTTTCTTTTGGCGTGATTTCTTTTTTATTCGCCGAATCACCGTCCATGCTAAACCGCAACACCCAGTCCGTCTCAGCGACAGGATCAAAGCGATATATTTGATATTTTTGATGCTCTATTTAAAAAATCGTTTATTTTCCGTCATTGTACCATAAAAATAAAAAGCTGTCATAAAAACAAAAAGGGATGCCGCCGTAACTTCAGCGACCTCCCGATTTTTTTATTCAGAGGGTTAAATAATTGAATTTTTTCTTCTGCGGCATTTTCAAGCCGCAATATTATAATTCCCTCTGCAAAATTTTTTATAATTCCAATTTTTTCTTTCTTCAAAACACTTGAATTTTTTTCATTTTTGTGCCATAATAAACATGTAAAAATTTTATCTGGGTTGTACGTTATGGGTCATTGTATAATACCCACATTATGCAAATCGGGAGTGCTTATAAAAGCGCTGACGCTATGTCATGCCTCCGCAGCTTTGCTGTGCCAGTGGAAGACAAAATCGTCAGGCGACACGCCCACCTGTCGAGAGACGGGTGTTAGAGCTGATTCAGACGGCAACCTGGATATTTTTCTTTTTTATGCAAAACGAATTTTCTTCTTTCCCGTTTTTGCAAAAGTCCATTGTTAAGAAAAGCTAAAAATCCGCATAGTTTCTCTCTATTCCTTATCCTAAATACCATAGATCTATTCTATAAACTAACTTCCACATGCTTTTTGCTGTTCGGCATAAAGAAAATACATCTCCTGCGGCAAACGAAAAAGGATCTTCCTTAGGAATGTCGTGGGCCTGGTAGCACGTGCAAACGAAAAAACAAGACGGAAGATAAGATTGGAAATATGCAGAAGAACGTCCTAATCGAGCATTAAAACTTTAAAAACAAAGAAACATTTTATACGCACCCTCCCGCTGTGTTGCCATGGAACCGAAAGCTTTCTGCAAATACTTTAGGCTATTTAAAATTCATATAAAGTATAAAAAATGCTTGACAAACAGCACAGGATCCATTATAATCAATTCGTTAATTTGTTGCGGAATTGTGTAATGGCAGCACCTACGACTCTGACTCGTATTGTCTAGGTTCGAATCCTAGTTCCGCAGCCATTTTTTTGCCTCCATGGTCTAGTGGCCTAGGACACTGCCCTCTCACGGCAGCAACAGGGGTTCGAATCCCCTTGGAGGTGCCATGTCGGAGCAAAGTCTGCTTTACTCCGACTTATTTTTTGCCCTTGGCAAAAAATAAGTCACCTGCCGGTGCCTTGCTCCTTTTCTTCCGCAAAAGGGTAACTTCCGTTCCCCTGCCTGGCAATTTTGCGGGGTCAGCCTTCAATTCTTTAAGCTGCTTTTGTTCTACTCAATGGATGCCATTGGGTTTTGTTTTTCCGTTATACTTTAAAAGAAAGAAGGAGTCTGCGTTGAAGCACATCGAAACTTTTATATTTTCTATATTTCTTACTATCGGCATGGTATTTGTTATCATCGGGCTTGCTCTTTTTATTCCCGCCTACAGCCACCAGCAAGAGTATATTCCCACTAAAGCTGAAATTATCCAAATTTATTACAAAGGTAATGATAATCATGCCGTTATTGTACAATATACCGTAGACGGTACTGTTTATACCAGTGAACTTAATCTCTATTCCTCTTCCTTCTCCGTCGGCCAGGAGATTGATATTCTCTATGCACCGGAAAATCCGCAAAAAATCAGTGCAAAAAACTCCGCCGCATTGTCTTTGATTTTCCCTGGTGTGGGCGCTATTTTCGCCCTTATTGGCTTTTCCGGAATTTTTGTAAAACTGCGAAAGAAAGCATTGCGCAAGCATTTGATTGAACGCGGAGAAAAAATATATGCCGACTTTATAGAGGTAACACAAAACTTTCATTACTCAGTCAATAACAGACATCCCTACAATGTAATATGCCGCTGGCAGAACCCGGCCGACGGGCAAACCTATACGTTTAAAAGCGAAAATCTGTGGGATTATCCGCAGTATTTAACGGAGAATACGGCGATTCAAATTCCCGTATATCTGGATATTTTCAACATTAAAAAATATTATATGGACCTTAGTGAATTAAGCGGAGAAAACCAATCCGTTTAATATCGTACCGTTTTCTTCAAGCAGAACCAGCCTGCAGGCAAGAATACAGAATTCCCCCCTTATATAAAAAATCCGAGAAGAACTGTAAAAAGTTTTTCCCGGATTTTTTTCATTCATCAGCGCATCAACTCAATTTTTAAAACACGAGACTGAATTGAAACTTTACAGCTTTTCTGCCTGCGCTGTGCAAACCTTTAGCTTTTTTAATTCAGCTTTTTCTTTTTAAAATGTTTTCTAAGCAAAACGGCTGTTATAAGAATGGCAATCAAAGCAACGGCACCGATCACAATATAAATGATATAGGTATAATCAACAAGCTCTCCTCTGCCGTTTTCAGTTGCTCTGTATTTTAAATCATATTTTCCATCACCGTCTTCATCTACATTCAGAACGGTTGAATCCGATACCGCTGCAACCGTATCAATTTCTGTTCGCTTCGTAATCTTAATATTTCTAAATTTCCGTAAATCACTATATTCTCCGGTATCATCCATAAACCCAATGGTGTAGTCCATATATCCCCGGCCATTGCCCTTGATTTTTATATCATAATCTACACCTTCTTTCAGTCTTAAGATCTTAATTCTGTTGTCGCTGCTGTCATCGGCCTCCTGCTCGTTCTCTTCAAAGGTCAAGGATCCGAAAGCTGTTCGGGTATTCAGCTTCTCTTCTGCGGAACACAGCGTTTCACCGTTATATTTTACCGTTACATCAACGGGACAGGCTATGCGAATATAAATATATTTCTGTCCGTTGATCTGATCGGCAATATCGCCAAAGAAAAACACTAAATCATCCGCATTATCCACTTCAAAATGACAGCCTTCGCTTGCGATGCTCTCCAGCAGAGACTGCGGATACGTCTTATCATACAAGCCGCTGAAAAATCCTAATGTGTAAATATAGACTCCATCCTTTTTTATCGCTTCGGCATATTCAATCAACTCTTGGCCAACCTTTCCTTCATTCGGTTCGCCGTCGCTCATCAGTACGATAATTTTCTTTTTGGCCTTGCTGTCTTTCAGCATGGAATACACCTGTGCAAGGCCAGCTTCCATATTCGTTCCGCCGCCGGCGTTAATGTTTTGTATGGTATTGTTCAGGTAACCTTCATTCATACAAAAATCGGAAAGGCACATGGAACTGCTGTCGTAAGTAACAACACCGATGCTTGCATCTTCTTTTAAAATGGTATTAATAAAATTATGGGATGCTTTTTTGGTTTCATCCATCGGTGTTCCCGCCATACTGCCGGAAACATCTAAAACAAGTGCAATATCCCGTTCACCGGAGCTTGTCATGGTAGGCCACTCGGATTTTCCGCCGTCTTTTTCTATTTCATCAATTTTTGCCTGTACGCAATCCGCATAAACCTGTGCTCCCTTATCGTTCGGATGCATAGAATATGCGCTTATCATCCCCTCTAAATCTTCGCTGTTTCTGCCGATATGCACTTTATTGATGTAAGCGTCTTTAGAATAAGCCTCATGTCCATCAAAGGCCTCTTCAACAGAAACAAAGCAGATCTTCATCCCCTCGGTTTTGCACGTTTTAACAATAGATTCAATTTCATCATTAAACCTGCTTACAGAATCATTGATAAGCTGTGCGTCTTCTTTGCTGAATAAAATTCCCTTGCCGTTTTGTTCAAGCAATTTAGGATATCCCGCAACAATGATTTTAGCCTGAATCCCGGCCGCATTTTGAATATCATAATACGCCTGATACAGTCTTTCCCGAATACTTGTGCCTCCGTCAACGCCATAATAAAATTCGCTCCAAACTGCATTCAACTTATCGTTCAATGCTCCGGGATTAAACGGATGAGGAATGGCTGCTTCCGTTACAACATCTACAAATTTTGCATCATTTCCGCCTATAGAAATTGTAACATATTCCGCTTTTTCATCCCCGAGTTTTTTGAAAATATCCAGCTGCTTATCGATATTCTTAGATCCGGAAACGCCCTTTATATCATACTCTTTGCGCTGTGTATTATTTAAATGATACGTTGTGGCACCTGATGTAGCAACAAAAAACCAGTTTTTCCCGCGGTTTTCAGCCATCGTGCCGTTAACTCCGTCAAGGGTAAGCCTTCCTCCCCAGCTTTTTTCCGATCGGTGTGCCAGCCAGTCCTGATTTTGAACTTTTTGAGAAACTGCATCATTTTGGCCGTAAAACGGTTCAATACCCTCGCCCGAAGAATACGAATCTCCCAGGGAAACCATGATTCTGCTTCCGCCTGTGTCATCCGATAAAGGTTCTGCCGAGACTTTTACTGCAGAAACTGAAGCTATCATAGAAAACAATAAAATGAAACAAAGAAGCAAGCTTGCAGCCCTTGTTTTCCTTGCAACGTCAGCAGCATGATTCATAATTTATCAATCTCCTCCCCGGTCAGTTTTTCAAGAGTTTCCGCATCGATTCTTTCCACTGTTTTAATTACAGCCTGCGATTCCTTGGGAACATTGATATAAAATTTATTGGTTGTACTGTCATAACTCGTGATCGTATCGGTTTCAGAAATCGTTACCGGAATCTTTGTTTCATCTGTAAAATTATATGAAATCGGGCTTGCAAAAAACGCTCCGTTTACTTCAAGAATCATCCATACATCCCCGCTGGCCGTCATATAGTAGGTTTGATACATCGGATGCTGAGAGGAGGAATAGCTCGAAATTTCCTCTGTACCGCAATACGTACCGTCCATAGTATATTCATAGGTTATAGGATTGCCCGTAAAGCCTCTTTCGGCAAAGTTTTGGCGCGCTTCCCTTTCCGTACTGATATCCTGAGAGGAAAGCACATCAAAGCTCGATTTTAAATCCGTATTTTCTTTAAAATATTTTTCAGCATCAAATGCAGGAACCTCATAATTATCGCCCAAATCAATCTCTTCCCCGTCAGTATTTTCGATATTTCCCTGATCGGAATTTCCGCTGTCCTCGTTTGGATCTTCTGCAGGAGGAACTGCAGCATCTTCGTCTTTCAGTCCCATGGAAACAAAAATATTGTCTATACACGGTATATCAAGTTTATCACTGTATACTAAGAAGCAAACGGTGCCAAATCCAATAATGATTACTGCCAAAACAACAGCAATCACGATGCCAACCTTTTTAGCTTTATTTTTCTCCTTAGCCGTTTTCGTTCTTTTTTTGTTTGTTTTTTTGCCTGAACCGGCGGCATCCCTTTGCTTATCTTTAACTTCTTTTTCGCAGTTCGGGCATTTACCGGTTTGTTCATCGAGTTTTGTTCCGCATTTACCGCAAAACTTTGCCATATTCCTTATCCTCCTCATATAAAATTAAAACGCAGGGATCAAAAAGCAAACAATGTCCCTGCGTTCTTCACGCATGCCTCTACCTATTTACAAGCAAATCCACCGCAAACCTTTACCGATCTCCTAAGAAAAGGCTATTACGTCTTAATCCGATGAATACAGTCTCTTTAACGATCCCAAAAGCCCTCTCCTCCGCATCAATACCATTGGAACCGCAGAAATCTGAAAACACTCCCAATAGATTCTATTGCATAGGGGACCTGATAAATCCCGGAAGAAACACTGTATTTTCAAATATTTAAGATTTTATCCGCCGATCTGCCCCAAAAGTCCCTTTGCATTTACCGCGGCAAGCAAGGTCTGCATTTTTTCCTCATCAGGAGAAACCAGTTTCTCAAGCTCATATTCGCGGCCGAGCCCCGCATATTTATCAACGCCAAAGCGATGATACGGCAGCAGATGCAGCCGCGTAACGTTCTTTAAGTGCGACGCAAACTCCGCAATTGCCGAAATTTCTTCCACGGTATCATTAAACGTAGGAATCACCGGCACACGGATAATCAAATTTGCACCAGACTCTGCAATCTTTACTGCGTTTTCAAGCATCAACTCGTTATTCTGACGGGTAAACGCCTTATGCTTTTGACTGTTCATATGCTTGATATCCATTAAAAACGTATCGATGTGCGGCAGCAATCGGGATACCACCTCAAACGGGGCACAAGCAGTTGTTTCAATGGCAGTGTTGATTCCACGCTCTTTACTCTGCGCTAAAAGCGCTTCGGCAAAATCAGGCTGGCACATCGTTTCTCCGCCGGAGAGCGTCATACCGCCGCCGGAACGCCGGTAATAGATACGGTCTTTTTCTACCTCCTGCAGCACTTCCCGTACTGTAACATCGCGTCCTACAGTCTTAACTTTTCCGTTTTGCGTCATCTGCTGAATTACATATTCCTGGGATTCAGGATTACAGCACCATTTACAGCGCAGCACACATCCCTTTAAGAACACAATTGTTCGTATCCCCGGACCGTCATGTACGGAAAAACGCTGGATATCAAAAATCCTTCCTGTTGTATCAAGCTGCTGCATTAAAAGCCTCCCTGCTCGGTGCGGTTAATGATATCATCCTGCAAGGAACGTGAAAGCGTAGTAAACAGTGCGCTGTACCCCGCTACACGGACTACCAGAGAACGATAGTTCTCCGGATGCTTCTGCGCGTCAAGCAGAGTATCGCGGCTGACAACATTAAACTGCATATGGCTCCCCTTTTGATCAAAGTAACCCTGTACAAGGGAAACAAAGCTTTCCAATCCAGCCCGCCCCTTTAACGCCGAAGGATGGAATTTCATATTATACAGCGTACCGTTGGACGCAATATAATGATCAAGCCTGGCCACAGAATTCGCCGCCGCAGTAGGACCGTGTACGTCTCTGCCGGCTGCAGGCGAAACGCCGTCCGCCACAGGCGTATAAGCAAGCCTTCCGTCCGGCGTAGCACCTGTTTGTGCACCAAGGGGCACATTGGCTGACACGGGATACAAACCGGCCTGGAATTTCCCGCCGCGCGGGTTAGAAAATTTCTCCATCGTACGGGTATATACATAGGCTGCCTCCCGTGCAAGAGCGTCAACCTCAGGAATATCGTTTCCGAACTTCTCTAATGCATCGATATCCTCCAGCATTTTGGCAAAGAACTCTTTTTTGCCGGGATCGCATTTATTTTGAGCAATTTCCGTATAAATTTTTACGATCTGCTCATTGCCCACCTGCACTCCTTTTTGGGCAAGCTGCAGCGCTACCGAGGTAGTAAGCTTCTGTGCCATCGCCGCATCCATATCTTTACCGAAGTTGCATTTTAAAGCCTCGGCAAAATCATCCAGCGTATATTTTCTCTGTTCAAAAACAAGCTTTTTAATCGCCCACAAAGAATCCGCCACATTGGCAATGCCAAAGCCCTGCGGTCCGGTAAAGTTGTAAACGGCTCCGCCCTCCTGTACGGTTTTGCCCCGTGCCATACAATCATCTACCATAGACGACAAAAACGGAAGAGGGCAGCGCTCGCTATGAGCCACATCAACTGCATTATCGGCATTAACCAGCATCGATATCATGTACTGCATCTGCTGACGATAAGCTTCAAAGAACTCCTCAAAGCTCGTCATCGTACGAATGGACTGTGTTTCGGGAGCAACACGCACACCGGCATCAATACCGCCGGTAAACACCATTTCCAAAGGACGGCACATATTAAAGAACGCAGCATCATGCCAGCCGTCGGTCATAGCCGCCTTCTGCGGTTCTACACAGCCGATGATATTATAATCCCGCGCCTGTGCCATGGTAAGCCCGCGGCTCAAAAGCTGCGGAATGATTACTTCATCATTATAATACGCCGGCAAACCGATACCGGTACGGGTAAGTTCCGCGGCTTTGATCAGCAATTCGTGCGGAGAACAATTCCAAACCCGAATCGAAAGCGACGGCTGCGGAAGCATTACATGCATCGATGCCTCCAGGCTCATAAATGAAAGATCATTGGTCGCATCCAATCCGTTTTCATCCTGCCCGCCGCAAATCAGATTCTGGAACAGGCTGTATCCGGCAAAGCCCTCAGCCGAAGCGGCATCGCGCACCTTGTTCAAATCATTCAGTTTTATCCAAATGCAATCCATCAGCTCCTGAGCAAACTCCATCGTAAGCTTACCGGCGTCGATGTCAGCCTTGTAATAGGGATACATATATTGATCGAATCTTCCGGGGGAAATGGAATGTCCGCTGCTTTCCATCTGCAGCAGCATCTGCACAAACCAAAAAGACTGGCAGGCTTCATAGAAGGAAGACGCTCCGTTCGCCGGAACGCGGACACAGTTTTCCGCTATTTTCCTAAGCTCCTCACGGCGCACAGCATTGGTTTCCTGCTGTGCCAGAGAAAGGGCAAGCTCAGAATATCTCCCGGCATAATCGCACACAGCCTGACAGCTCAGGATCACCGCGTTCAAAAAATGACTGCGTTTGGCATAATCAGCATCCGCTACCGTACATTTGGAAAGCAGATTTTCCGCTTCGGCACGAATACCGTTAAAGCCGATTTCCAGCACCTTTTTATAGTCAACGGTAACATGGCCCACACCGTTATAAAAGTAATTTCCTACAGTAAAAAAGTTATGCTCGATCGCAAGCCTTGCCTCGGGCGCCATATATTCGGTAGCAAGCTCGCTGTTGGTTTTTCCCTTCCAGTACCGGTGTACGCTGCGCAGCTTTTCTTTATTTTCTTCAGAAATATAAAACGGGTCGGCGCTTCTGGTTGCCACCGTATCCAGTTCATCCTCCAGCCACTGATAGGAATACTCCGGAAACGTCTGGCAGCCCCGGGGGGCTTTGCTGGCGGAACCTACAATCAGTTCATTATCACGTATCGTAATCGGAATATTGCGAAGGATATGAGCGAAGGCTTTCGCACGGCGCGTCACCATAGGTTCCCCCTCAGTTTCCTGATAGGACTCCGTCAAAAGAACGGCACGATCCGCCTCGATCTCCGGCATCTTTTTAAAAAGATCATCTATCAATCCCTGAATACGGTCTGTTTTTACAATACTGCCCTGAAAGCTCCAATTCATTTGATTCCCTCCCTATAGAAATTCAAAAAGATAATTCTCCTTATAACTATAACAATATTGTATACAGAAAACAGACAAATGTCAACACAAAACAAACAAAATTCAAAGGAAATAATAGGTTTTCTTGCAAAGATTTTTAAAAAACCTAAAGCAAAACACAGATTTTTTGTTTTATAAGCTGTTCTATCCGGCAGCAAATAAAAATGCAGAAAGCCGGGAACGCAAAATCAAACTTCTGCGATCTTATTTAAATATTTTCCAACTCCTGCAGCGCGGCATTCATACTTTCCACCGCTTTATGTTTCAGCCACTGGGTATTTTCATGCCGGTTCAAGTCCTCCTTCGGATACAGCAAAGGCAATATATGCAGCTGCAGGCACGGTTTCTTCTTCAGCAGCCGGCACAGCCCGCGCGGCTTTTTCTGTATCAGCACCATCGGAATAACCGGAACACTGTGATCCGCCGCCAGACGGAACGCACCGTTTTTAAACGTTCTCAATCCTCTGTAATAGGGCCGCAAAACACCTTCGGGATAGATCTGCACCACTGCGCCGTCTTCCACTGCTTTTCCCATTTCAGAAAACAGCTCTCCCATGAGATGAGGCCGGGGCGAAAGCGGAACGCCACCCAAAACACGGATAGCGTGCCGTGCCAGCGGAATACGGAAATTACTCTCCAAAGTAACATAGTACATGCGCTTTTTCCAAAGTGCCATATCAATCATCGTGCAGTCCATCGGATGAACATGATTGCAAACAGCCACCGCCCCGCTTTTGCCCAGGGGCTTTAAATTTTTTCTTCCTGTGATCTTATACCCATAAACCACACGATTAAACACCGTTAAAAGCAAGGTGGCAACAGCACGCACAAGCACAGTGGTACCATGGGAAGCCGGCGATAAACGCCGGTAATCATAGCCCTTCTCTACTGTAAAATGAAAAGGCTGCCAAAGCTTTAACACATGCTCGTCTTCGTCCAGAGTATCCTGCGTCAATGCTCTTTCTTCCATATCCGCTCACCCGCGCTCTCTGATCGCTTCGGCAAACATTTCCTCTGCCTGCAAAACGCATCGATCCAGATTATACTGTGCTGCAAAACTGCTGTAAGCGTATTCCATTTCTTTGCGCTCCTGCTCATGTTCAATCCAATAATCGATCCTTTGTGCAAGTGCTTTGCTGCTGCCGGCTTCAAACAAACTTCTTTCATCCAGGGCAAACTGCGGCGTAGCCGATTTTTTACTATCGGCAATGACCGGCACCAGCCCCCCGGCAAAAGCCTCCATACAGGACATTGCCTCAATTTCCATATCCGCTGCATGAACATACAAATCGCTCATCGCAATCAAATCCAGCAGATCCGGTTTTAAAAAGAAATCCGTTTTCATATCTACGCCGCATTTTTGTGCAAGCTTGATCAGTGCGTCTTTTCGGGGACCTTTTCCGGCAAGCACCAGCTTGATCTCCTGCCGATATTTTGACTGTGCAACGGCTCTAATCAGTACATCCTGCCGTTTTTCGTTAGAAAGCCTGCCTACCATAAGAATCACAAATTTCCCTGCAAATTCTCCGCTCTTGGGCAGCTTACGATATTGAAAATCAGGATCAATGCCGTTAGAAATCACATGCAGCTTTTCCGTATACCCGGCCTTTCGCAGCTCCTGCGCGATAAAATTGCTGGGGCAATGAATATGGCTGCAGTACTTATAGATATAATGATGAAACCATTTATAAATTCCGTCGTTTACCAAATTTAGGTTCGCCATATAAATAGAAGCCGTAATATTTTCCGGCTGCACATGAAAAGCCGCCGTATACGGAACCTTCAGTTCCCGTGCAATCTTGATTCCGTGATGGGAAAGCGCAAACGGCACTAAAAAGTGTACGATATCCGCCCACCGGATCGCCTGCGTGATAATTTCATCATCAGCCTTGGCGAACGTCATTCCCTGGGATGAAATCAGCTTATCAAATACGGGAATATATTGTTTTTTTAGTAAATATGCTTCCCCCTCCTGTACTACATCTTCCTTCTGTCCGTAACTAAGCACACGCACTGTGTGCCCATGCCCGCGCAGTACCTGGGCAAACCTTCTGGCAGAAATCGTCATTCCGTTGTTTGCGGAATAAAACTGGTCGGTCACTAAAAGAATCTTCATTTGCTTCACATTCCTTTTAAAAAATAATAATAAATAAAGACATACAAATGTGCGCAATTGTTTATTCCATTAAGTATATTCAGCCTTTGGGAACAAATTCTACAATATCACCGATATCGCAGTGAAGGAACACACAGATCTGCAATAAAACCGATAAAGATACAAGCCGATTATGGCTCAATTTATGAATTGTTCCCGCACTGAGCTTTTTCCGCAGATCGTTTTTTTTCAGTTTCCTTTGTGTAAGAAGCAGCCAAAGCTTTCTATAACTTACCGTCATAAACCCACCTTCCGCACAAATATAAAAAAATTATATCATATTTTGTAAAACCGCACAATAAAATGTTCGCAACCGCGAACATTTTTATATAAAACCCTTCCGATATGACAAAAATTCCCTTTCAATTTAAGATTAACCAAAACGCTAAATCTTGACTTTTTCAAACGGACATTCTATAATACCAAAAAGAGGTGAAAAAAATGAAAAATGTACTTCTGCTCGGTGATTCCATACGTATGGGGTATGAGCCGTATGTCCGGCGCGCGTTAAGCAACGCAGCAACAGTCTATGCTCCCGAGGAAAACTGCCGTTTTTCTGCATATACGCTGAATTCCCTTCGTTTCTGGTTACCCGGATTTCCCGTGCCGGACGTCATCCACTGGAATAATGGCGCCTGGGATTATGCGCGGATCTTCGGTTTGGACGAACCAGAATTTACCCCGAAAAACGAATATATCCGCAATATGCTTTTAATTGCGCGGGAGCTGAAAAAGACAGGCGCAAAAATTATTTTTGCCACAAGCCTGCCCTGCCGTCCGGATTTTCCAAGGGCAAAAGCAGAAAAAGTTGCAGAATACAACGCCGCTATCGTTCCTGAACTTCAAAAACAAGGTATTGAAATTAATGATCTTTATTCCGCAATATATCCGCAGTTTATGCAGCTTATCGGAGAAGATGGCCTGCATCTTACCGATGAGGGCTATGCAATGTGCGGCAAGCTCGTTGCTGAAAAAATAAAAAGCTACCTTTAACCCCGCAACAAAAAACGCAAGCGTACGCCATTGCAATGGCGTACGCTTTTTAACTAACAAATATTGAACCCCTTCTTTTAGGCTTCCTTTTTTTTAAACTGTGCGTTTTCTACTTTTTGATGAATCGTTTCCATTCTCTGATCCAGCTCTGCACCAATCTGTGCGCATTCAAACAATTCTCTTTCGATCTGTTCAGACGGGAAAATCTGTTTTTTATATCGGATCTTATGCTCTAAACTGGCCCACCAATCCATCGAAATCGTACGAAACTGCACCTCGACCTTCATCGGCCGTTTTTGATCATGCAGGAAAATATGAATCTCTACGATTAAATGCAAGCTCCTGTAACCGCTGGCCTTAGGATGTTGAATATAATCCTTTTTCTCTATCAGCGTAATGTCATCCTGCTTTAAAAAGGCTTCTGAAAGCATATAAATATCAGAAGGAAACGCACAAATTATCCGTACTCCGGCTACATCATAGATATTTTGTTCAATATTTTCCACCGTAAGAGACAGTTTTTTCCGCGCAAGCTTGTCCATTACACTTTCAGGAGCTTTCAGCCTGCTTTTGATCGTTTCAATAGGATTCCTATCATATTGAAGCGAAAGTTCTTCATTCAGCACATTGAATTTTGTAGAAACCTCCATCATCGCACAACGATAATACGCCATCAGTTCCCGGTAAGGCTCCGCATATGTTTGGATCCACTTTTGAATTTTTTCTTTGGGCAAACGGGAAAGCAAGACCTGTTCTAAAGACAAGACGGTATTAGAATCTGCAAATGCCATAAAAAAATCCTCGCATAAAATAAATAATCACACAAGCAGCAGCGCCGCTGTTTGTATACAGCTAACTTTCTATGATTAATTATAGCAAAAAAACTGTGAAAATACAAGATAGAGGACGATGAAAAATATGCGTATAAAACATGAAAAGCAGACAATCCTATTTTTATTTCTCTGCTCCGGAGACCCTTCTTTCTCTTTCGAGACTTACTTGAAAATATGTTCTGGGAAAACGGATGCACCAATATCCTAAAAGCATAGCGGGTTCTGTAACGGCGCAGCCTTTGCCAAGCAGCTGCTGCGAAAGTTTCTTTATAAAAGGATACCCGCAGCACATAAAAGCTGCGGGCGTATGTTCTTTTTATAAAAAAAGCGCTGCAATACAGCGCTAAAATTATTTTACAAAAACAACAGCTGACCGATCCGGCGCGGCAGTGTATTTTTCCATATCCCGTAACGCCGGCAAATCTGTATTTTCTGCCACTTATTACGCCGCGTATTCTCACCATATTCCCGCAGCATCGGATAAGCCGCCCCCAATTCCTCCTGATACAGCGCCGCGATCTGCGCACTCTGCACAAAAGTCTGCCGCAGGTTCCTTCGGTTCCCTTTCCAATCAGCCGCTTTTTGAGCAAGATATCGAACACTGCCGGCATTCTTGGCTCCTACTTGATTCTTTTCATGCTGCCGGTAAAGCATCAGCGGACGGTCTACTAAGCCGATAACACCCATAGCAGAAGCTAAAATCGCTAAAAACCAATCATGCATCATCATCCCGCAGGTATCCTTCTTTTTCAATGCCAGAGTACGCAGTGCTGAATTCAGCATCACCGTACAGCCTGTCACATTATTCTGTATCAGTTCTGCAGCCAGCGGCTGCTCTTTAGAAAGACCCTGATACCGAAAAAATGATTCGGCCCTCAACTTCAAATCAGAATCGGCAACTGAAAGATCGCTGTGCACCAGAACGGGCAGGCCGGGCTTCTCTATTTCCAACATCCTCTTCAGTTCTGTCTCCACTTTATCCGGAAACCAGAAATCATCCTGATCGCAAAACATATAATAGTCCGCTTCGGCATTTTTTAATAAAAACATAAAATTTGCCTGTGCACTTCCCAATCGTTCTTCACTCTGCAGCACGGTGATGCGGTCATCCTTTAACGCATACTGTCTCACACATTCGGCTGTACCGTCAGAAGAAAAATCGTCACTGATAATCAAGCGAATGTTTTGATAACTTTGAGCCAAAACCGATTCAATTTGCTGCCCAATATAGTTTTCTCCGTTATATGCGGCCAAAAGCACAGCAACACTTAAATTCTTCATAAAAGCCTCGCAAAAAGAGCAGCTTCTGCTGAAATTTTTTTACTTATAAACCGGCCGCCTTTCTTACACAAGCCTGATGATCGGGATCAACCTTGTTAGAGCAATGTGTACGGCTGTTTTTAAAATGGATGCAGTAATGCCCCGTCAAATTATTACCGGAAATCGCATCATATCCATGCGGATAGCCATGATAAGACGCCGCCAGACGATAACCGCCTACAACAACGATGCAGGCATGCCGCTTCCAGTTTTGATAGTATTTTCCTAAGGCCTGTTTATATTTGGCCGTATCGGCAGCACTTACCGGTTCCACATCAGCATGCTTGCTGCCGCCGGTACGCTTTACCGTCCAGGAAATACCGGTATCAAAATCATAAACCGTAGCCGTAGTACCGCGCTTAAAAATATTGGTGACCTGAGACCATTCCATATATGTGCCGGTAGAAACCTTTCCGCCGCTGCTTACTGCCGGGGCACTATTATTAGAGGTATTACCGGTAGGTGCAGAAGTAGCCTTAGGCGTAGGGGAAGGCGTATTGCCCAAGCGGTCTGCATTGGCATCGATTTCCTCAATCGGCATCCTCTTTGCCTCATTCGCATATAAAACATGATTGGTTGCATTGCCGACAAACCCGGTTACTTCAATATCATTATACTTTTGAAAAAGTCTTACTGCGTATTCCGTAAGGGAACCGAAATATCCGGTTACCTTATAATTATAATAGCCCAAATCTCTCAAGCGGCACTGCAGATTCACAACCTCAAAGCCGTTATCATTCAATTCCAGTTCCGGATATGTCACTTCAGGTTCAGGCTGCTGCATATCCTCCAAAGGCAATGTTTCTTCTACCGTAACAATGCCCGTATCCAGATCCGCCTGTGCTCCGGCCTGAATGCCCAACGCACAAAATACGGTAACCGCGAGCACAACCCCTGTAAAGTAATGCTTTATCAAAGTGTATCCCCTCTTTTTATTGGATTGATACTATTAGTATAGCAAAACGAAAGCAAAAAGTCAATATATTTTGTAAGTTTTTCGTAATAAATACGTAACATATTAATTTTGTCGCTGCGAGAACCTGCATCCGCAATAATTCTGCCGATAAAGGCCATATTCGTGTGACAACTCAATAGAACGTTTATAACCGTTTTTCTTTTTGAAATCGGATGGCAGATGCTTTACTTCATAGATTTCTGCCAGTGCTTCCCCAATTTC
>ERZ1673696.1292-NODE-1292-length-21913-cov-4.626361_pt1 | contig 21913 bp, 15 predicted proteins | sample MGYA00580226_ERZ1673696 | MGnify/ENA primary metagenome ERZ1673696 (study PRJEB41218, sample SAMN15661743) | gut metagenome | host: Homo sapiens | place: Canada: London | collected 2015-08-20/2019-03-30 | study: EMG produced TPA metagenomics assembly of... | reverse complement strand
TTTAGATTTAATGGGAATGGAATTAAATCAAAGACATAAAAACTTAATTGTCTTTTTAGAAATCGACAGATGTATGGCTGATGCAGTTCAGGCTGTTACAAAATGTTCCATGGGTAAACGTTCATTAAAACAAATGTATTATGGTAAATTTGCAGTAACTTTCTATAATATGGATACTGGTGAAGCTTTAAGAGTATCTGATGCTGATGCAAATAAAAAAGATAAATCCCAGGAAACCAGAGAAGAAATGATTCACCGTTTCAGAGTCACTCCTCCTGAAGAGTTATTTAATATAGAAAAAGTTAAAGTAGAATTAACTCCATCTCAAATGCCGGGTAAACCTCATACTTCTGCATGGTGTTCTGTCTGTGGTGAAAAAGTAACTGATGGACGTCATTTGGTAAGAGGGGGAAAACCTATCTGTATTTCATGTGCAGAAGGTTCTTACTATGAAGTAATTGAAGATGATGAATAATTAAGCCACATTTTGTGGCGTTTTACTATTTTTTTTAAAATAAAAAAAAGTTAGATAGTAAATAAATACTATCTATTTTGGAATTTCACTTTCAGGAACATTATAGGTGTATATTACTGATTTTGGTCTATTTGGATCAAATACTGAAAATCCTTCTATAATGTTGTTTGTTGCATTATAATTTTTAGTTGAAAACTCAAAGGTGGCTTTTCCTTGGTGTACAACAACTTCTACTACTTCTTCTTTATCAGTATTATAGTTTAATACAAAGTATGTTGTTAAATCGGGAAGTTTGCTAGCTATGCTGCCATTATTGTAGAAAGTTACTTCGTACTTTCCAGGAGAAATGCAACTTATGTTGTATGGAATTAAAGTTGTATGAATTCTAGGACAGATTGTTCCAGGTCCTGTCTGATTTAATCCCCATGTGGTGTACTTGTTTGTTCCGTACCAGTTAGGTCCTAATTCTAATTTTAAGGTGTCATTCCATTCACCCGGACCATAAATTCCATTAGGGTTAGCACTAACTTCTCCCAGAATTATTTGGCTTGGTCCTTTAGCATTATTGTAAATGGCATTATTTTCTACAACAAGAACAGCTCCTGGAGCATAGGTGTAGTTTTCATTTACAGTTAAACCTTCAATGGTACTGTTTGAAATTTCATTACCTGTAATTACAATTCCGCTACAGTTTTTAGCATCAATAAATACTCCCATGTAGTTATTATTAATTCTATTGTTGGTTACAGTTACATTTACTCCGGAATGCCTCATGCTTATTCCGTATCCGTAAGGACCTTCAATCATTGTCATGGTTTTAAAACCAATATTTTCAATAATGTCATTGTCATTAATTAAGGTGTTTGAAGCATCCTTATCAAATTCAACACCAAAATTGTTTTTGGTTATGGTGTTCTTTTGAATGGTGGTGTATTTTGCACCATTTAAGTAAATCCCATTGTAATAATATTGGATGTTGTTGTTTTCAATGACTGTGTTTTTAGAGTTTAAAAGTCCAATACCATTTCCAGGAAGTAAGGTTTTACCAGAGTTATAGTTGTCCATATTGCTTTTATTTAATAAGTTGTTAATGTTGTTATTTTCAATGACAGTATTTTTAACATTATTAACTACAATTCCAGACCCATTATTTCCATTAATATTTAAGTTTTTAACTAAAACATTGTCTGCTTTAATATTTAAAACACAGGTATTTAATTTTCCGTTTAATGTGGTGTTGACATCACTTGTAAGAATGATGCTTTTTGTAATGTCTAGGGAAATATCATTGTAGACTTTACCTAGGAATTTAACAGCACCTTTATTATCAATAGAGTTTATAATATTTTGAATTTCGCTGTTTGTAGCATTTTCTTTAACTACTTGTGGATTTAAAACAACAACTTTGGCACTTGTAAAAGCGGATTTATAGTTAACAGTTGCAATATATTCTCCAGGATTTAAGTTAATATTTAATTTAGCTATTCCATTAATGTCTGTAGTTCTATTGTAGAATACTCCATTGATGTTATAAGTTAAATTTTGGTTAGCTATAGGATTTCCTTGCCCATCAACTAATTTTGAATTTAATGAAGCAGGAATTCCAAAGTATTTTGTTAAATCAGCAGTAGTTACGATTGGTAGCACAGTAATGCTGTTTGAAACAAAGCAGTTTTTGTACATTGCTGTTATTATGTATTTTCCCGGGTTTAAGTTGATGTTTAGGGTAGCTATTCCTTTATCATTACTTGTTCTGGTGTAGAATACTCCATTAATGTTGAATGTTATATCTTGTTTAGCTGATGGATTTCCATGTTCGTCAAGAACTCTTACAGTGTATTGTGTATCATTTTTGAAGTATTTTATTAAATCAATATTTTGATCCATGTTTGATTTTACAATAACTGTGTTAGAAGTAGATTCACCGGTTGCTGTGTTGGTACTTGTTATTATATATGGTCCCGGGTTTAGGTTGATGTTTAGGGTAGCTATTCCTTTATCGTTGGTGATTCTGGTGTAGAATACTCCATTGATATTCATAGTTACTTTTGTATCTTTTAGCACATTTCCGCTACTGTCTGTTACTTTTGGATAGTATTGGGTGTTATTTCTAAAGATTTTTTCAACATCTTCTGCAGTAATTGTTGGAATTACTGTTACTGTGCTATTTAGTGTAGCTCCTTTGCAGTCATCATTTCCAGCATAGGTTGCAGTTATGTTGTATTGTTTATTGGAAATTAACCTGATAGTTATGTATGCAATTCCATCTTTATCAGTAGTTTTATTGTAGGTTTTACCATTGATTGTAATGCTAATGGTAGCATTTGCAATTGCAATTCCATTATTATCTTTTAAAAGGTAGCTTAATTTTCCACCATAGTAAACACTTGTATTTTGAATAATTAAATCGCTAGCTTTAGTGTCGTTTGATGGAATGTCAGAATCAGGTATAGTATAGTATGCACATGGTCTTGTTGATGTATTAGTTTGACTTATCACACCATATCCAGGTCCAAGAGCAATTAATACATTTTGATTTGGTTTAAATGTAGCATTTTTAAAGTTTACAGTAGCAGTTCCATTTATTATTGATACAATTTGATATGTATCTCCCGGTTTTATGCTGCTGTCACTTCCTTCTTTATTTAAGAAGAAAGTTACATTTCCAGCACTTAAACATTTTGCTACTTCACCGGTTTTTGTATTAATGAAAGTTATTTTATATATTCCTTTTGATAGTTTGGTCATTTCTCCAAATACCATATCTTGGGTACCGTCTTTTAATATTCCAGGTTCATAGAAGGTACTTGGACAAAGCTGTTCAAATGAATATACATTACTTCCAACATAAACGATTCCTGTTTGACCAGCTTCGTTTTGCTGTGCAAATATTCCTCTAGTGTTATGACCTACAAAAATGTTAAAGTTGATTTCCTGTGCTTTATAGTTTTCTTCAAAACTTTTTTTAGTTTTGTAAGTATCAAATATTCCGTAATTTCCATTTTCAAAAATGTAATTGCCGTTTATTTTTAAACTATCTACTGTACAGTCAACATATACTCCGGCTCCGTTTTTTGCTCTTGCTTGAACAGAGTTATCTCTATTTGCCATAATTACATTGCTTATTATGTTTACATTGTTTGCAGAATTAACAACAACACCTTTCCAATTATTTTTTACAATGTTGTTGTTTATCATGTCGATATTTTTATTGCCTTCTCCAATGTAAATTCCGGAATTTTTATTATTTTCAATATCATTGTCTTTTATAGTAATTTTATTACTATTTTCTATTAATATTCCATTTTGGGAATATTGGATATTGTTATTGTTAATTGTAATGTTTGAAGCATCTTTTATATATATTCCAGGACCATTGGTTACCTGGTCTATTATATTGTTAGTTATCTGAATATCTTTTGCACCTTCAATATAAACTGCATACGGGTCGACTTCTCCGTTTTTACTAGCATCATTTACAAAAGTAAATCCTGAAAGAACAGATCCGGAGGCATCTGGGCTGAAGTAAAATATTCCAACACCATTTGATCCTTTAATATTACTTGGGCATGTGGACATTGTTGTTCCTACATTACTTATGATATTTAATTTTTTATCTACAACAAAATGGCAGTGCTCATAGTTTTTTCCAGTAATTTCTATGGTGTCTCCAGCTTTTGCATTATTTATTGCAGTCTGTATTGTCGGATCGTTCATTTGATTTTCTGCAGAACCATCGACAACATATGTGGTTCCTAGTACTTCATGTGTTTCTGCATGGCTTATTGCATTAGTGCTATTGTCCATATCTGCAGCACTAATGCCTTGTGCAAATGCAAATAACACGAAAATACTTATTAAAATTAATATTATTTTCTTATTCATATTATTTTACCTCATATTTTATAGCGATATGATTAATAATAAATATCATATCTGTTGTTATATATTTGTTGTCTTTTGAGGCTGAAGCCAATTAAAAAATAAGAAATGAATATTAGAATATGTTTAAAATTTTCATTTTAATATTTTTTATTTTAATTAAACTTGGTATTTTTTAAAAAAAGAAAGAATTAGAAGTTATAGAACTTCTAATTTAATATTTATTGTTTAATAGTTACACGATTACCAACTTGGTAATCTCCCCATATGGAGGTAATGATATATTGTCCAGGATTTAAGTTAATATTTAAACTAGCTTCACCATTTTCATTGGATATTCTTGTGTATAATACACCATTAATATTGAATTGTACACTTTGGTTAGCTAATATTTTACCTTGGCCATCTAATGTTTTTGCAACAAATGGTTTAGGTTGACCAAAGGTCTTTTCTAAGTCGCTAGTTACTAAAGTTGGGAGTACAGTAACTTTGTTACCTATTTGGGTATTTTTGTAAATTGTAGTGATAATATAATCTCCCGGTATTAAGTTAATACTTAATTTTGCAGTACCATTTGCATCGGTAATTCTAGTATAGAATACACCGTTGATGTTAAAGGTCACGTTTTGTCCTGCTCCAACAGAGTTTCCTTCACTGTCTATAATTGTAGCTTCGAAAGAAGTACCGTTTTTGAAGTATAAAGTCGTATCTTTAGTAATGACATTGGATTTTACAGTAATCATATCTTTTGATATGATGGTGTCATTTCCAACTTTACATGTTGCAGTAACTAAGAACTCGTTAGGTTGGAGGTTAATATTCATACTAACAGTACCATTTTCATCGGTTATTCTAGTGTAGTCTTTTCCGTTTACATTTAATGTAACAGTTACATTTTCAATAGCTTTGCCGTTTGCATCAGTTAAAGTGTAAATAAGTTTTCCACCTTTAATGATAGTAGTGTCTTTAATGGTTAAAGCGGTTTTACCGGATACGCTTACTTTTACTTTGGATTCGGATGCACCGTATATGTATCCGTTAGTACTTGTTGTGGTTCCTGCATAAGCAATGTTTAAAGTCCAGTCTCCAACGCCTAATCCTTCAACAGTGAATAAACCAAATGCATCAGTAGTAGCTTCGATAGTTTTGGTTATGTCTCCGCTGGTAGCGGTAATGGTAACTTTTGCATTAGGGATAGTAATACCGTTTGCTGCAAGTAATTGCATAGTGATTGAGTCACCAGCAGTTATTGCAGTAGTTGGTGCTTTTACGGTAGTGTCTAAAGTTATAGGGCTAATAATGTAAGTATTATTGTCACCTTCCCAGTTTTTATCCATGAATGATACAGGAGTGATTCCTTTTTCATAAGTGTTGTCAGCAACAGTTATGGTTCCGAGAGGGAGTAAAGGACCACCGTTACTTTGAATATGGACAGCATCGATGGTGTAAGGGTTGGTGTTGTTGTAAGCTTTAAATATATTGTTTTGAATGGTAATAGTTTCAATGTTACTTGGATAACCGTGTTCGGTGTTACCTTGTTCTATGTAGATAGGAGTACAGGTTCCAGCGATGGTTTTTCCATTTGCTGTTACGGAATAATTTCCAGTAATGAAAGTGTTGTTTATTATTTTGGTTTCACCAGCAGCTTTAACAAGTCCTAAGTCATAAACTTTGTTGTTTATAAAAGTGTTACCTTGAACAACAATTCCTCTTACTCCTCCTCCGTAGAATACACCGTACCAGTTTTCTTCAAAGGTGTTGTTAATAAATTGGAAGTTGTTTTTAGAGTTACTTGCAATGGATACTCCGTCAAGTAAATCTTTTCCAAAGTAATTGTTCAATATTTTGTGGTTGGATCCGCCCATAATAGCTACTGCTTTGGTACCTTTTTCTTTTTTACCAATGGTTGTTACATCAGTAGTTCCAATAAATGAACATCCGTCAACTGTAATGTCTGAACAGCTGCTGGTTCTTACTCCTGCATTACCGTTTGCGAAAGTACAGTTAATAACTTTAATATTAGTTACACTGGATAAATCAATTCCGCGTCCGTTTATTAAGTTTGCTTGTTTTATATTGAAGTTAATGTTTTGGAAAACAGTTCCTTCAACACTAGCGCTTTTACTGTTAGCTATAAATCCATTGTCACAGTCAATAGTAGCATTGTTTCCTTCAATAATTAAAGTATGTGGAATAGTTATAGCACTTAATACTTCAGAACTATGCCAGTTGTAAACAGCATCTTTGGTGAAGTTAATGGTATCTCCACTTTGTGAATTGTCAATTATTTTTTGTACATCTTCGTAAGTTGCACTTGAATTTACATTCCAGGTTTTAGATTCTGTAGCAGGTTCATTTATTACTCCGCCCATATCGATGCTGGAAATTTCTACAGCTTCAACTTGTTCTGCAGGGGAAGATACTACAGTACTAGCAGCATCATCTGCAGCTGAAACAGCAGAAAATGAAACAGCAGCAATAAGGACAATCAATAATGATACTAAAATCTTATTGTTTATTTTCATTTTTAATTTCTCTCCATAAAAGTTATAAATTAGCTAATAACATCTAACGACAAAAAAGATAGTTACTATCATTAAGGTATTATTAGTAATTTTTAGTTATGTTTCTATTTAGTATATAATCGTTGTGTTTCTTCTTTCAGTTTGTTTTAATGTAAGCTTTGAAAATTCACTAGTGTTGGTGTAATTGTCTGTTTTTGTTCTTTAATTGGAATTTAATTAAGTTGTTCGTGTTATTTCATTTTTTAATGTTTTATAAAAATTTTTAAGATTTTTAAATGAAAAATAGCCGAATTACAGGATATTTATATTATAAGATTTATGTAATAATTAAATTACATAATTATTTATATTACCTATCGCTATAATCATGTATATAATTACAATTTTCGTTATGTAATTAGGTGAATAGTTTAAAAGGGGGTGAAAATATAGTTAAAAAAGTGTTTTTCATTTCAATTTTAATATTCTTTTTGGCAATAAACATTGTAGCTGCTGAAGACAGTGATAATGCTGCAGCTGATGCATATGCTAAGTCTCAAGTAGAAAATGTTGTATTGCAGAATATAGAAATAGATAATGTTCGATTAAATACATCTGATGTGTCAGTATTTTCTAAAGGTGAATTTTATAATGCTACCCTTACTTATGATGATGGAACTCCAGTTTTTAATAAAACAATCACTTTTGATGTTAATGGAGTCAAATACAATAAGGTAACCAACAATCAGGGTATTGCAAGTTTGAGCATACGATTAAATCAGGGAACATATGTTATTTCCACTAGTTTTACAGATTCTTATGACAGAATTTTAACTAACTACAATTATGTCTATGTGTCTGATGTTAAAGGAACTGTTATTCCAGAGGGATTGTCCAATATTGAAATTCAAAAAATCCTTGATTCTGCAAATGCTGGAGATAATATAATTTTTGCGGGTAAAAACTATGAAAATATATCATTGACAATATCTAAAAACCCTGTTAATATTTACAGTTCAGTTAAATCTACTTTAAATGGAAATTCCAAAAGCCCAGTTTTTACAATTGAATCATCTAAAGCTGCAGGAACTGTTATTTATAACTTAATTATTCAAAACAGTTCTGAAGGAATTTTATTGAAGGGAACTAATAATATTACGGTTCTTAATAATGATATAACTAAAACTAGTTGTGGCATTAGTGTAATCGGTACAGATAAATCAAATATTATTGGAAATTTAATTTCCAATTCAAAAAGTTTTGGAATTTATCTTAAAGATTCAACTAATACTGTTATCTGCTCTAATTGTATTACTAAAGGTGGAAATGGTATTTATTTTGACAATGGTGTAAAATATACAACTATTGAACATAATCAAATATCATACAACAAAGGATATGGAATAAATCTCCATGGATCAGGACCTTACACAAACATAACTGATAATAATGTTTCAAATAATGGCTATGGAATCAATATTGATTGTAAGGGTGATTCTGAATTATATATCACTAACAATGCAATTCATAATAATGACGTAGGTCTTAACATCGGTGAAAATTATGTAAGGTCTGATGAGGAGGGATTAACTGGTGTCGGATACAATTTTATAGGTCTTAATAATGAATTTAATATTGCAGCTAAGGAAAATGATAATTATCCTGCTTTTAAGATGGGTCCGGTACTTACTGATGGAAATGATGAACCATTTATTAAGATTTGTAATAAAATAAAAACCGAATTTTTAAGTTTTGATGTTAAGCAAATTGATAAAGGTTCTATACTTGTATCTGTAGACAGTAAAATCACCACAGCTATTCCATGGAAAGTTTCAGTTAATAATGGCGGTAACTGGGGATATATGGAAATTAATAACGGAAATGGTATTTTGCATGTCAATAATGGTGACGGTATTGTAAAATTCGGTTATTATGGCAGTTCTGGTCAGGAAACTTATAAGCTATCTGATTACGAAGCATATATTAAACCAAATTATCCTGTTCCACCTTCTAATCCTACAAACCAAAATACGAATGGAAATGGAACTTCATCTAACACACAGCAAGGTCAAAGTTCTGCAACTACTTCTGGAGGATCAAATGACGGTTCTTTAAGTGTGGCTGGGGCTAATTCAGTATCAGCATCATCTGCTCAAAGTTCTGCTTCTGCAAGTGACTCCGGTTCTAGTGATGGTGCTTCTTCTTCTGCATCAGCTAGTTCCTCTCAATCTGTTGCAAAGGTTATAGATATTGATGAAGAAGTTGTAAGAATTGCAGGAATAAGTATTTTAATATTATTAATAATAGCTGTCATTGCTTTGTATTATAGGGATGATATAAAATCCATGATTGAAAAGAAAAATGGCAAATAGTCATTTTTCTTCTTTTTACTTTTTTTAAGAAAACTTTAACGATATGTTTATATATTCAGGTAGCAAATATTATTACTCATAATAAAGAGTTAATGAGCTGTTGAAATGTTAAGTTTATTTGAGGGATATTTATTAATATTTGTCGCATTATTTGCAGTTAATATGGGTCTTTTTTTAGGAAATTTTAAAACTAATAATTTGAAAGCAATTATTGTTGCAGTTTTATCTGGAATTTTACTGATTGGTGTTAACAGTATTTCTGGCTATTTTAAAGACAGTCTGTTATTTTTGGCAGGTAATTTCGGATATCTGTTTATAGTAGCTGCAGCTGTTTTATTTGTTTTAACATGGATTTTTTTAAAAAAGAAAAATAATTTAAAGGAAGTTACTTTGATAACTGCCGTCTTATTTTATATATCTCTATTATGTATTGATGCACATATTGATGGATTTTCAGTATTTGATAGCTTATTATTAACTTTATTTTTAGTTATAATAATGTTTGTAGTTTATCGGCTTTCTAAATTATTATTTTATGCAAAAAGAGAGTATTCCCTTATTGTTGGGGAGTTTATGATTTTAGAATCAATTTTAATTTTTATTTTAGGATTAACTTACTGGTCTGTTAAAGAATTGGATTATAGTATGTTTAGTGCTTATCTGATTTTGACTCCTACTTATAAACTGGTGTATGTTATTATTTTAATGATTTTTATTTTGATTGTGGGATTATATTATAATGATAAACAGTTGAAAAAAAGATAGTGAGGTAATTTATGATAATTCAAGGAACTGAAACATTATCTTCATTTATTCATATAGTATCTGAAAGCTTACTGACTCCGGTAATGATTTTGATTGTGGTTGGTTTGATCGTTGTTATATTATGTATTGGAGGACTTATTAATGAGCGCATTTCAAGAAAAGCAATTAGCTCTGAAGAATTGGAAAGTTTAGTTAGGGATGTTTCATTTTCACAGTCTCACAGTGAAATTGAAAAGTATATTGAAGAAAGCAATTTATTTGACTTTCAAAAGAATGTCCTTGTTAAGATAGCTAACAATTATGATATCGGAAGTGAAGCTAGAAAAGCATTAGCCAGTGAATTAATTTCAGCAGAAGAAACTAAATTAATTAAAAGTACTAATAAAACAGATGTTCTTGTAAGAGTAGGTCCTATTTTAGGTCTTTTAGGTACTTTAATTCCTTTAGGTCCGGGGTTAGCAGCATTAGGTTCTGGAGATATTGTTACATTGGCTGAAGCATTAACTGTTGCATTTGATACTACTGTCACAGGTTTGGTTATAGGTGCACTTGCTTATTTGGTATCTAAATTTAAAAAACAATGGTATGAATCAGATTTAATAGTTCTTGAAACTATTGCTGAAGCAGAATTAGAGACTTTAAATAGAAAGTGAGTATTATGCTTAGGAAAAAACGTAGAATTAGTGAATCTTTAGATGATGACCCAATGAGCGGTTTGTCTAACTTGTCTGATGCAATGCTAGTTCTGGCACTCGGATTTTTAATTTTTGCTATTATGGCATTATCTGCAAATCCTGAATTAATCTCTCAAACACCTGCTACTCAGGATGTTTCTAGTGCTGATACTTTTGAACAGAATTATACTGATGCTGGCGGTATGGAAGATAGCGGGTACAGTGAAGTAGGTAAAGTTTATGAAGATCCGACTACCGGTAAGCTAGTGCTGGTATCGGGGTAAATTTAACTTTTTTTTACTTTTTCTTTTTATATCTGTTTTTTAGTATTACAATTTGATAATTGTATTTTATTTTCTATTTTTTATTTGTTTTGTTCATTATTTTGCTGTTTTTTTAATTTCTTTTTCCTAAATATTTGTGGGATGTTTTACACATTGTTTTAGGTATTACAAAAATCATTAGGTATAACGAAGTTTATTATTTTGGAATATTTCGTGGAATCCTGTGATTTAGTTAGTATAAAGGTTAAAAAGGATGTAATTTAAATTATTTTTAATAAATAATTGTTATAAAATCTGTAATAATGTTTATGGGTATTTTAAGTAATAGTTTTATAAAAAAATAGATTTTTCACGATGTGAAAGTATTTTATCATGATTTATCATTATATATACATTCTGTTAGTGGATATATTTAAATATTACTTTTTAAGGCAGATAACAAATCCTTTTTATATTAACTGATATACTTATAGTTATAATACTATGAGTCAAAATTTAAGGGAGATTTTCATATGTATTATAAGTTTTTTCCCCTGTGGAAAAATTAAAAATGAGGTTGATATTAATGAGTTCTTTTAAAAGTCCTGTTGATACAGCAAAAACTGTGTCTTCAATAGGTGGAACAAAAAGTTCCGCAAATGTTCTTAATGTAATATTGTTATCCTTTTTAGCAGGTGCATATATTGCATTTGGTGGATTGTTGGCTGAAGTTGCAAATGCAGGAATGCTCGCAGCAGGTTGTCCTCTTGGATTATCTAAATTTGTATTTGGTGCAGTGTTCCCTGTTGGTTTGATGCTTGTTGTACTTGCAGGATCTGAATTGTTCACAGGAAATGTTATGTACATGGTTATGGGTGTTTTAGATGGTAAAGCATCTGTTGGTGGCCTTTGTAAAAACTGGGTTCTCAGTTGGGTTTTCAACTTTGTTGGTGCTTTATTTGTTGCTTATGTATTAGCATACATGAGTGGTATTGCTACTGATCCAGTAATTGCTGCAGGAGCTACTAAAGTTGCTGCTGCAAAAGTTGGATTATCTTGGGATGTAGCACTCATCAGGGGTATCGGTTGTAACTGGCTTGTTTGTCTAGCTGTATACTTAGCATTAGCATCTGATGATATCATTGGTAAAATCTTTGGTATTTGGTTCCCAATTATGGCGTTCGTAACTATCGGATTTGAGCACAGTGTTGCAAACATGTTCTTTATTCCATTAGGTATGTTCTTAGGTGCTGACGGTGTAAACTGGGCAACTGCTCTTGGAAACATTATTCCAGTAACTATTGGAAACATAATTGGTGCAGCAATATTTGTAGGTTGTATTTATTATATAACTTACCTTAAAGATGCAAGTTAGAGGTAGAACTGAATTAAAATAAATAAGAAGCTTTATGCTTCTTATTAATTTATATTATTTTAAATAAATTATTTGGAGATTATAAAATGGTTGAGATAAAATATGTCCCAACAATTTGTCCATACTGTGGTACTGGATGTGGACTTAACTTCGTTGTAAAGGATGATAAAATTGTAGGTGTCGAACCATATAAAAGACACCCAGTAAATGAAGGAAAAGTATGTCCAAAAGGTAACTTTGGGTATGAATTTATTAATAGGGAAGATAGATTAACAACTCCATTAATCAAAGAAAATGGAGAATTTAGGGAAGCTTCTTGGGATGAAGCTTTAGATTTAGTTGCTAATAAACTTAAAGAAGTATCTGATGATGATCCAAATAAAGTTGGATTCTATGCATGTGCTCGTTCACCAAACGAAAACATTTACATTACTCAAAAATTAGCTAGGGTAGCTTGTGGTACTCAAAACGTTGACCACTGTGCACGTATTTGTCACGGACCTACTGTAGCTGGTCTTGCTACCACCTTTGGTTCAGGTGCTATGACCAACGGATTCGACAGTATTAAAGAAGCAGACTACATATTCTGTATTGGTTCAAACAACATGGAAGCACACCCATTGTTTGGTCGTAAATTAATCCAAGCTCAAAAAAATGGTGCTAAATTAGTTGTTTTAGATCCAAGATACACTCCAACTGCTAAAATAGCTGATGAATATGTACAATTCAAAACAGGTACTGACGTAGCATTAATGAATGGTATGATTAAAGTTATTATTGATAATGACTTACAAGATGACGAATTTATTAAAAACAGGACAAAAGGTTTCGATGAACTTAAAGAAACAGTACAAAAATACGACCTTGAAACTGTATCTGAAATCACTCACATTGCACCAGAAGTCATTGAAGAATTAGCTATTGAATATGCTAAAGCTGATAAAGCAGCTATTGTTTACTCATTAGGTATTACTGAACACTCTCACGGTGCAGATAACGTAATGTCTACTGCTAACTTAGCTATGTTAACAGGTAATATCGGAAGAGAAGGTACTGGTGTAAACCCATTAAGAGGACAAAACAACGTACAAGGTGCTTGTGATATGGGTGCATTACCTTCAGATTATGTAGGTTACAGAAAAGTAGCAGATCAAGAAACTACTGACTGGTTCAATGAATACTATGGAACAAACCTTCCTGCAAAACCAGGTTTAACCTTAGTAGAAATGATGAATGCAGCTCATGCTGGTGACTTAAAAGTATTATACATCCATGGAGAAGACCCAGTACTTTCTGATGCAGATATCAAACATACTAAAGAAGCATTAGCTAACTTAGACATGTTAATTGTTCAAGAATTATTCATGACTGATACTGCACAATGTGCTGATGTTGTTTTACCTGCAGCAGGTTGGGGTGAACAAGAAGGAACATTCACCAACGGTGAAAGAAGAGTACAATGTTTACACAAAGCTCAAGAACCACCTGAAGGTGCAATGTTAGATTGGAAAATTATGGAAGAAATCGCAGTTAGAATGGGAGTTCCAAGAGAAAAATTCCATTACGAATCTGCTGAAGAAATCTTTGAAGAAATCAGAGAATGTGCTCCAATCTTTGCTGGTATGAACCGTGAAAGATTAGACACTCCTGAAGCTCTCCACTGGCCATGTCCATCTGTTGACGACCCATGTCAACCATTAATGCACAAAGATAAATTTGCACATCCTGATGGATTAGGTGTTTTCCAAGCATTAGAACACAGAGGTCCTGTAGAAGTTCCTGATGAAGAATATCCATTGTTATTAACTACTACTAGGGTTTTATTCCACTATCACGCAGCTATGACTAGAAGATGTAAAACTTTAGACAACGAAGTTAAAACTGGATTTATAGAAATCAATACAGAAGATGCTAAAGAATTAGGAATTCTCAATAATGAAATAGTTAAAGCTAGTTCCAGAAGAGGAGAAATTGAAATTCCTGCAAGAGTAACTGATGACATTAAGAAAGGTATTGTAAACATACCTATGCACTTTACTGAATGTGCAGCTAACATGTTAACTAACTCTGATTCTTTCGATCCAAAATGTAAAATGGTAGAGTTAAAAGCTTGTGCTATTAAAGTAGAAAAAATTGAGGAGTAGATTTAAATGGCTGTAAAAAATAGCGACATGTATTATGCATACTCTAACAATGAAGGTATTAAAGAAAAAGGTGAATACGGAGGAGTAGTTACAACTATCATGAAACATCTTTTAGAAAGCAATGTTGTTGATGGTATTGTAGCTGTAAAAGAAGGATTTGATTTATATGATGCAGTTCCATGTCTCATAACTGATCCTGAAGAAGTTATTAAAACTGCAGGTTCAATTCACTGTGGTACTGTAAACTTAGCTAGTTTCATATACAAATACTTAGACGGTTGCAGAGATATGAAAATAGCAGTTACCTGTAAACCTTGTGACGCAATGTCTATAAGAGAATTAATGAAAAAGGGCAAAATCATCGAAGACAACGTCATAATGATTGGAGTAAACTGTGGTGGAACATTACCTCCTGTACCAACTATGCAAATGATTAGAGATGTTTATGAGTTAGATCCTAGTGATGTAATTAAAGAAGAAATCGCAAAAGGTAAACTCATTATGGAAACTGCAGAAGGGGAAAAAGGTTTCGGTATTGAAGATTTAGAAGAAGACGGTATGGGTAGAAGAGAAAACTGTCAAAGATGTGATTTAAAAATACCAAGTAACGCAGATTTAGCATTAGGTAACTGGGGAGTAATCGGTCCTTTAGCAGGAAAAGCTACTTTTGTTGAAGTATTCTCTGATAAAGGTGCAGATATTCTTAATGATGTGATTGAAGCTGATTTAATCGCTGTTGAAGAACCACTCGAAAAAGGAATTGCAATAAGAGACAAAATTAATAATTTCATGCTCTCTGCATCTGCAAAGAAAAAAGAAGCAGATTACGCAGGTACTTCCGGAGATATCATCGAAGTATTCAAAGAATATGAAGACGAATTCTCTAAATGTATGAAATGTTACGGTTGTCGTGAAGCATGTCCATTATGTTTCTGTGATGACTGCTGTCTTGAAGCTGAAGGTCCTGAATGGGTACCTGGTGGATACACTCCTGCAGCACCATTCTTCCACTTAACTCGTATGGTGCACATGGTAGATTCATGTACTAACTGTGGTCAATGTACTGAAGTTTGTCCTTGTGAAATACCTGTAGCTAAAGTATGGAGTACAGTAAACAACAAAATCCGTGACGTATATGGATATCTCCCTGGATTTGATAACGGGGAACCAATTCCATTCACTGAACACAAACCAAAAGATAACTGGAAATAGAGTTTTTACTCTATTTACTTCTTTTTTTTTAAAAAATTAATTTTAGAAGATAAAAATCTTCTGTTTAAAAATAGCTTTTAATTGTTATAAGGCTCTCTTTTGTTAATGCCTTTAATGAAAACTTCTTTTAGTTGAGAATCTGATTCATTATTTCTTATATGTGATATTAATTCTACCAAATTGTCATTTCTAAGTAAACATGGCTTTATTTTTCCGTCAGGAGTTATTCTTAATCGGGTACAATTTGCACAAAAGTCGCTGTTTTCAATAGGTTTTACTACTTCAATTTCTCCGCCGTCTATGAAGTATTTTTTACGGTTTTGCATAAATTCACGTGTTTTGACTTCATCACATATGGAAAGCAACTTTTCATTGATGGGATCTAAATTATAATGATAATCTCTGCTGAATTTTTCATCATCACAGTTTTCACTGTCCATTAATTCAATAAGCTGGAGTATGATTCCATGTTCTTTACAAAATTCAAACATGTCATCCACTTCGTTTTCATTTATTCCTTTCATTAAAACCATATTGATTTTAACAGGATAAAGGCCAACTTCAACAGCTTTCAGAATTCCGTTTTTTGCTGATTCAAGCAGATTTTTAGTGGTAACTTTTTTGTAAGTTTCAGGATTTAAAGTATCTAAACTGATATTTACCCTATTTAATCCAGCTTCTTTTAGATCTTTTGCATATTTTCCAAGTAAGGTTCCATTTGAAGTAATGGATATGTCATCAAAATCAAGACTGGCTATTTTACTTACAATTTCAACGATGTCTTTTCTTATTAAAGGCTCTCCACCAGAAAGCCTTATTTTTCTAACACCAATATTTTTAGCTATTTCACAGATTCTGTAAATTTCATCCGCATTCATTTCCTCTTGAGAATCATCCATCCCATCATGGTGGCAGTATAAACAATTTTCATTACATTTGTTTGTTATTGTAATTCTTAATGAAAGTATTGGTCGTTCATATTTGTCTTTGATAGCTTCTATACTCATAAAATCATTTTTTAACAGTTATATTAATAGTTTCGATTTCATTGATGTCTAGTTCTCCAAGTTTCAATGATTTAATCATACCGTAAATTGTTTCCTTTAGGATGCCCTTTACAAATGCATTAATCTCAACATCTTTATTGTTTACTGTGAGTTTGGCTTCACTTTCTTTAAGATTTTCCTGATTTATTTTAGAAATATCTACCTGTGCAATTCTTGCATCTTCATCAGTGTTTAGGGAATTAATCATTCCAAATACTGAGTTTGCAACGAAGTTGTTGGTATGATGATTTAAACTAATTTCTTTATTGTTAATTAGAACATTAGCTTCCACTTTTGGGTTTAAATCAATGTTATCTTCATTGTTTATTATTAGTTCGACTTTATTAATATCTTTTACTCCATACTCTTCGATATGCAATGTTTTTATTATTCCAAGCACTGTTTTTTTGATAAAATCGCTAACGAATTCATTTAAACCGATAACTTTGTTATCAATTGACATAAAAGTATTAACTTTGTCCAGGTCTTCGGTTTTTACAGTTCCTTTTCTGATTTCTTTAGCTATTGCGTCTCCATCATTAAATCCGCATTCATCTAAAAAGAGGGTATCAACAATATCATGGCCTTTTTCTTCAACAGTATCCACTAGATCGGACACACCTTCGGGAGTTATTGAAAAGGAGTCCACTTCAGCTATTGTGTATTCATCAACTACGTCAAGGGATGTTACTATTTTTGGATAGTTGTAGCTTTTAAATCCTTCAATAACTACAAAATCGACATTATCCATGAATTTAATTAAAAACAGTAATCTGTTTAGTTCTAAAATATCTCTTACATTAAAAAATGATGTAGACCCGATTCCCACAACAACATTTGATCCTGCCAGCTTATGTCTCCAGGTATCGGTATGTTCCCTGTCCATTTCCATTTCATGGTGGGAATGCTTTATAGATGCTACATTATATCCTCTTCTGGTAAGTTCTTCAATAATCTTTACAGTTAGGGAAGTTTTTCCAGTATTTTTTCTACCTACTACAGATACGATTTTCATAGTAAAACCTCTATTTATTATTATGTATTATCTAGTTATTATAATAGATGTGTAGTTACTCCACATTCTCTTAAATTTTAGTTTTTCCTTAATTTTTTATAGATTTAGTAATACATTTTTTTTATTTTTTTATTATTTTTTCAATAAAAATATCCGATATTACTTTTTTTCAAATCGTATTTTAACCTTTATATGTTAAATTAAATTATTAGGATAATTTTTGTAGGAATATAACTATTTAAATCACTTATTTTTTAAATTAAATTGTTTTAATCTTTTTAACTAATTTTTTTGTTGTAGTATTAGCACAGTCATATATATTACTTTCGTCTTGCTTCTAGTAGACAAGTATATATTAATAATAAACAAAAGTTTATATCATTACACATGGTGGTTTATATGCCAAAACATATTGCATCTGGTTTGAAATATTTAGCTGCAGTGAAGCTAAAAGAGCAAGGTGAAAGCCAACAAGCAATAGCTAATGAGTTAGGTATTGATAGGTCTACAGTATCCCATTATTTAAATGGCAGTAATTTATCTTGGAATTCTATAGACGTTGCCAAAACTATCACTGACCTGACTCCTAGAGATTTCTTAAAAATGACCAGTGCAATATTTGATGAACCTGAACAAAGCCGTAAAATTGTTTCTATTTGTAATGATAGGGAATTTGAGGCAGTTGTTGCAGATTCATGTATCGGTTGTGGCTTATGTGTAAGCATGTGTTCTATGAAAGCTATTAAATTAGAATCGTTAAAAGCACATGTAGACTCCATACAATGTTGCGGTTGTCAGCTATGTAAAGATGAGTGCCCAACGAATTCTATTAAAATTTTGGAGATTTAATAATGATTAAAAATAAAAAAGAAGCTATAGACAATAACTTTGCTATTACAAGGGCAGCTGAAGAAGTAAGAAAGTTGTCTTTTAATGATCAGATTTGTCTTGGATGTGGAGTTTGTGAATCTACTTGTCCTGTTGAAGCAATTACTTTAAATCCAATTGCTATCGATGCTCGTCACAGACGTTCCAACGATGTCTATTTCAGTGGTCATGAAAAAATAGCACAAAATTTCCATGCTGAATTTGATGTTCAAAAAATCAGCATTGATGAAAATAAATGTGTTTTATGTGGTATGTGTAGTGGATTATGTCCAATAGATGCATTAGTTTTAACTATTGATGATGTTCCAATTAGTGAAATTGAAGCATATCCTCATTACAACTCCTATTCTAAAATTGATGACGACAAATGTATCTACTGTAAAAGATGTGAAACTGCATGTCCTCAAGATGCAATTACTGTCATGAGAAAATTGCCAGAACGTCAAAACTTAGTATCTGGTGAAATTAGTGTAAGTGATGATGATTGTGTTTACTGTGGAATCTGTCAAGAATTATGTCCTGCAGAAGCAATTGTAGTAGATAACACTACAGGTCAGGAATCTATCGTAATTGACAAAGACAAATGTGTATACTGTCTTGTATGTAAAAGATCCTGTCCAGTGGATGCTATTTCCGCAGTATGTAGAGCATGTTCCTATGGTGAATATGATTTCAAAGCTGAAGATGAAGTTACTACTGGTAGTGCAGTTATTGATGATGAACTTTGTGTATACTGCGGATGGTGTGAAGGAGTATGTCCAACTGATGCTGTTGAAACCAACAAACCATTCAAAGGTACTTTAGAAATTGATCAAGAAGCATGTCAAACCTGTGGAGCTTGTGTAGATACTTGTCCATGTAATGCTTTAGCATTCCCTGTTTCTACTGCACCAGGTCAAAGATTAGACCGCATTACTAAACATGATCAATATTGTATCCGCTGTAAAGCTTGTGCTAAAGTATGTCCAAACGGAGCTATAACTGTTACAAGAACTGAAATAGATCACACTCCTATAAAATCTGTAACATGGCTCGATGCATTCGATGCAATTAAAAATTAGGTGATTTAATGGAACTTAAAGTTAATCAAGATAATTGTTTAGGATGTGGAATTTGTGTAATTGCATGTCCTGTTAACGCATCTATCAGCCCTGAAAATGCAGGTGGTAACGGTGCAAAGACTGATGAAGTAGTTATTATGGTCGAAAATGGATTCATTAAAATTTTCTCACCAGATAAATGTGAATTATGTGGAACTTGCCAAATGTTCTGCCCTGTAAATGCTATATGGATTGAATAGGAGGAATAATTATGCATTATGCTAATACTTATTTATCAAAACCTGTTGTTCCTGATGTAGAAATTGTTGGTGATGGAAAGACCAAAGTACTTAAATGTATGTTAAATACAGGTTCTGACATTTATCAAGGAGCTTGTAAAAAAAGAGGTTCTACATTAAAAGAAGAATATAAAAATGCTTCTGGAACTTGTTATATGGACCCAAGAGACATGGGTAAATTAGGTGTAAAAAATTGGGATACTGTCCTTGTTAAAACTGAATGGGGAGAAGTTGTAGTAAATGCTGCAGTATCTAGAGATGCACCTCACGAAGGAACTGTTTTCATTTGTAAAGGTCCTTGGGCAAATACTGTTGTAAGTCCTGATACTTACTGCTGTTCTGACCCAACTTACAAAGGTATTCATTGTACTGTTGAAAAAACAGACAGAGAAGTATTACTCATGGCTGATTTAATGAGATGGGTTTACAAAAAATATGTTGATTCCGACGACGACGATGTTGTTGAACATATGGAATCATTAGGAGAAAGACCAGTATATAAAGGTCGTAAATGGGAGGAGTTGATTGATCATGACATATGAGCCACCTGTAACCGATTATGATTACATCGTAGAAAATTGTACTTGTGCATTTTGTGGATGTAACTGTGATGATTTAGATTACTTAGTTAAAGACAACCATGTTGTTGCTGTAAGACATGCTTGCAGATTAGGTGCAAGTAAAGTTATGGAAGATATGGACCAAAGATTAGTAGTTCCTATGATTAGGGATGAAGACGGAGAACTTATGGAAGTAGATTGGGATACTGCTTTAGATAAAGCTGCAGAATATATTGCTAACTCTATCAGGCCAGTATTCTACGGTTGGTCTGAAACTTCCACCGAATGTATGAAAGAAGGATTAGAATTAGGTGAATACATAGGAGCAGTTTTAGATAACCAAGCTACTATCTGTCACGGTCCAAGTTTACAAGCTGTGCAAAATGCAGGTTACCCTATTCAAACTTTAGGGGAAGTTCAAAATAGGGCAGACATGGTTGTTTACTCTGGAAGTAACGCAATGAACTCTCACCCAAGACATGCAGCTCGTTATGCTATCTTCTGTAGAGGATACTTCAGACAAAGAGGTAGATTTGACAGAACTGTTGTAACTATGGATCCAAAATTCTCCGATACTGCAAAAATTTCTGATAAATGGATAGGATTCGAACAAAATGGAGATTATGGTTTTTACAATGCTATCAGAGCAGTATTAAGAGGAAAAGAAATATATCAAGATACTATTTCCGGAATTCCTAAAGAAGACATTTACGAATTAGTAGAAGAAATGAAAAACGCTGAATTCGGTGTTTTATTCTTCGGTTTAGGATTAACTCACACTTTATCCAAACAAAGAAACATTGATATAGCTATTAAAATGATTCAAGACTTAAACAAATACAGTAAATGGGGTCTTACTCCAATGAGGGGTCACTTTAACGTAAATGGTTTCAACATTTTCATGGCTTTCGAAACTGGATTTGCATTTGGTGTTGACTTTGCTAGAGGTTACACTAGATATATGTTAGGAGAAACTAACACCATCGATTTATTAACAAGGAAAGAGCCTGACTGTTTCATGGTTATTGCAGCAGACCCTGGTGCTCACTTCCCTAATGGTGCTAACCAACATTTAGCTGACATTCCTGTTATTCAAGTGGATATTCACTGGGGACCATCTACTGAACTTGCTGATGTAGTATTACCTGGTTCATTCATTGCAGTAGAATGTGCTGGTACCAGTTATCGTATGGACGGAGTTCCTATTTACATGAAAAAAGCAATTGATAAACCTGAAACATGTCGTGACGACGAATGGATTATCAGAGAACTTAAAGAAAGAGTCATGAAACTCAGAGAGGAGCCAAACGTAGCTCCAAAATATGTGCCTAATCCAAACGCATTATAAGGTGATATGATGGAATTTATACTTAAAAATGGTATTGTTTATGACCCAGCT
>ERZ1673696.1290-NODE-1290-length-21927-cov-4.579371_pt1 | contig 21927 bp, 21 predicted proteins | sample MGYA00580226_ERZ1673696 | MGnify/ENA primary metagenome ERZ1673696 (study PRJEB41218, sample SAMN15661743) | gut metagenome | host: Homo sapiens | place: Canada: London | collected 2015-08-20/2019-03-30 | study: EMG produced TPA metagenomics assembly of... | reverse complement strand
CCGCTTGCGTGACCATAGTCCTGAAGAGCTCTCGTTCTACTCAAAGGCCACAACGGACTTCGAATTTCTGTTCCCCTTTGGCTGGGGCGAGCTTTGGGGCATCGCCGACCGAACTGATTATGACTTAAAGAGCCATGCACAGCACAGCGGCGAAAATATGGAATATCTGGACCCGACGACAAACGAAAAATATGTGCCCTATTGTGTAGAGCCTTCCCTCGGCGCCGACCGCGTAACGCTGGCCTTTTTGTGCAATGCCTTTGAAGAGGAAACACTGGAAAACGGTGACGTCCGCAACGTGCTGCACCTTCATCCCGCTTTGGCTCCGTTTAAATGCGCCGTGCTGCCGCTGCAGAAAAAGCTCTCGGAAAAAGCTCTCGAAATACACGCAATGCTCGCTAAGCATTTTCCCGTTGATTATGATGATGCCGGCTCAATTGGCAAACGATACCGCCGTCAGGACGAAAACGGCACTCCCTATTGCATTACGGTAGATTTTGACACCATGGAAAACGGCACCGTTACCGTACGTGATCGCGATACCATGCAGCAGGTGACCATTCCCGCTGAGAACACCATAGATTTTATAAAGGAAAAACTGCTTTTTTAAAACTAAAACGGCCCCAACGGCCGTTTTAGTTTTTAATGACCGATACAACAACTCATTTTCCCCCAGTAAAAGCATAATTGACTTCTAAAATCTGCGGCGTATAATAGTTATCTCCAGTAGCCATAGCCGTATAACCGGGACCGCTGTTTTTCAGTACCAGTCCCTCCGTTCTTTTTATGCCTCCGCTAAGAGTAGTCATCAGAGCAGTCAAATCAAAGCTCTGATACCCATTCAAAAAACTTCCCTCTATTTTTTTCAGCCCAGGCTGGATTTTATTGTTCCAGGTCGAACCAAAGCTACAGAAGCGCTGCGTCAACGGATATGCTGCAATTCGTTCCGCAGCTTGCCCATAAACCGGAATATGCAGGCGAATACGATGAACGGTTTCATTCTCTAAACCAGATAATCGGGATAAATCAATCCGGCTGTAGAACCATTGCTGTCCGAATCCTTCCGTATTTCCTAAAAACATTATCGGTCCAAACGCATTATTTTCATAATCTTTATAGCTTTCCACCGTTGTATCCTGAAAAAGTTTTCCCTCATATAAATTCAGCTCGAAAAATACTTCCTGGGCCGCAGCACTGAAAATAGAAATCTGATAATTCCGGTCATCTATCTTTTGGATGCCCATCTGTGCCGGTACAAATGATCTGCCCGCAATTCCCGGCAGCACTCCAAAAGTAGCGAACGGAATGAATTTTTCCTGCATAAACGCAGCATATTTTGTATTGCTTCTTATTTCATATGCATTTTCTGTCTGAATTCTCACACAAAACGTTCCCCGCGTTTCTGCCCTTACCGCAATACCGTTTAGCGTAGGCAAGATCTGCATATCCGACGAACACAAGCCGTGCTCCGTCAGAGAAAACGTCTGTTTTTCAAATAAAAGACGGATTTTTCCCAATTCATTGAATACTACCGCTCCGTTTGATGTAACTTTAACATCTGCATGACTTCCCCGATGCAAAAAAATATCTTTCCCCGCTGCAAAAAACATCAATTGTACTAAGCTTCTGTCCGCACTGTTATAAATCGGCGTACTGAAATAATAGGCTGTTAAAGAGTGGTTTTCCCAAAGAATAATCGCATGTTTATTCTTATTCCTTTGAAAGATTTTTAACTCTTTTTCTCCCCTGAGCTTTTCTATTTCTTTTAATGGTGATATCTCCATACTTTCTCCTCTGTATTTCACACGCTTTTTTTAAAAAAATCCTGCAGAATTTTTTCTCGCAACATCTCATTGATACTGGATTTTTTCTGTTTCCGAGCAAAACAGCTAATATAACGCTGTTTGTCAATGGAAGCATCTACTCCGTCAAAAAAAGTCTTCTTCTTTTTCATCTTTTCTCCTCCCTTCTTTCCCTTTTGCCGGCGAATTCATTATAGCTGTTAATGCGGACAAAACGTGTCCGCATTAAAAAAAAGACTGTGCAAAACACAGTCTTTTCCTTATTTCAATATTCAAAAAACATAGTGGAATACAAGAACTCAATAAACCTTGATCCCCTTAGGCGCAGAAACCTGCGTAATAATTTTTCCGTCCTCTGCTTTTGTATGTACAATCTCTACCCGCCCCTTTGGGGTAGCGATACTGCCGCGCGCATACTGCAGATTTCCCAAATGCGGCTTTAACGCAATAACCCGACAGCCCTTTTGCAGGATATTTACCCCCAGCACGTATTCCGTCAAAAAAGGCACCGGTCCCGAAGACCAACCATGGCAAAGACTATGACGAAATCCCTGATAGCAATATTTTCCGTTATCACCGTGAACGTCCGTCTTCGTCCCATCACAGATCCGGTCAATCCCACAGGCGTTCTCCGCCCAGGCAATATCAAAATCTTCCCAGAAAGTAGTTGCACCCAATTTTAACATAGTTCCGTAATATTTTTTCAAGGCGCCAAGGACTTCCTTCTCACTGCAGCAGCGTGCCATTGCAGTAAGAATATAATAACTCATAAAAGTAGAAAATCCTTTAGCCCCTCCCTGCTTCAGAACTTTTGCGCAGCCGTGGTCATCAATACCCGCAAGCATTAAAAGAGAAGCGATTTGTTTCATTCCACCGCAATCCTCCCGGCAGACGGATAATCGTTTCAGAGCAAACCGGCACTGCTGCGCCAGCTGCGTTTCTTTAAAATACCGGCAAAGACGCACACATGCCTGTAAACATAAAACAGTAAGCCCCTTTGTTCCAGCAATGGCCGCCAAAGAGTCGTTAGAAGGCCAATCGATAAAGCTGCCGGCCGTAAAGACACCGTTTATATCAAGATGTGCTAAAATCTGGCGAATAAGGCCGCAAATATACTCCCGCTGCCGGTCCACTGTCGTATAATTTCCGGTATAAAAACACCATTCCTCCAAAATAATCAGCCACCAAAGCGAATAAGTAGCCATGGTATCGATCCATTCCGGCAGCGGCGCGTGCTGAGCGGAAACTTCCAATCCGCTGCTCATTTGGGGAATCTCTCCGAAGACATATTTGATGGTTTTCATCTCCGGTGCCATATCTCCCACCCATACCAAGCGGTCACGCTTAATGCCGTCCCATATCTCATTTTGAATACATAAATGGCAGGTATACGCAGCCGTATCATAAATTTTATTCAATAATGGATCGCTGCACTCAAAACTTCCGTAATATTCCAGCGGCTGATAGCAAAACACGCCCTGTACTGCCTTTAGCGTAACAGTACAAGCCGTCAGCAGTTCTACATATAAAAAACGGAATCCCGTACTGCCGAGTTCATTTACTGAAAAATTCTTTGCACAAAAAGAAAAATCTCTCGGGCTATGATCATTGCAGGCTCCTTTTTCTCCCAACGCAGCCAATGCCTCATTTGCAGATTCCCCAAAAGAAAGCCGGATTACCGCTTCCTCACTGCCAGATACAGTATGAATGCTAAGCAAAGCCCCACCGCTGAATTCAAATCCAAAATCAAATAAAATTCCGGCCTTCTTCTCCGCAGTAGTGGTCAGCGAAGCCAAGACTTTTTCCTGTAAAAATACCTGGCGTTCGCTGCAATGCAAAAGCAGTTCTTTCCCCTCTACTTTTCCTGTTGTTTTCAGAATTTTTTGAGGTAAAATATATTTTTTCACCCGAGTATCGTGCTCTTTAAAATTCACCTTCTGTAAAAACATTATACATTCCTTTCAAATTGTGCTTTACAACTGCGGCAGGTAATTTTTACTTTTCCTTTTCCCTTGGGAACCCGCGAATAATTTTTACATTTAGGGCATTTTACATAGCGGTAAGTTTTTCTGTCCTGAAACCTGGTTTTTTGAAACCGAAACCAGTTCCGCAGCTTTGCTGTTTTATTTAAATACCGATGGTTCTCCAGAACCCGCTTATTGATATTACGGGAAAACGTCCGATAAATCACAAAAATCAACAGTAACAGACTAAGTACGGAAAAAGGCAGTGAATACCAGCCTACTCGAAAAAGATTCAGCACCATGCCAATCAGGGAAAAAAGCAATGCAAGCACGAGCATATCCTTTCCCATAAGATCCATTCCGTAACGGCCGTACATAAATTTTATAAATTTATCTCTCATAGAAAAAATCTCCTTTAAAATTATATGGAATGTATACTATATTGTCAATCAAGAGTTTATTTATATTTTACCGTATCTTTTTGAAAAGATTGCGTGCTGTAAATGAAATAAATAACACAATCCTCAGCTCTTTAATTTTTCTATAGCAGATTTTTCTATTCTGCTCACATAAGATCGTGAAATATTCAATATTTTTGCCACTTCCCTCTGGGTAAGCGGTTCCTTTCCTCCCAAGCCAAACCGAAGAATCAAAACCCTTTGCTCCCGCTTTCCCAATATCCGCTCCATTTTTTCCAGCAGTTCTCTGATCTGCATCTTTGTTTCCACATTATCACTGATTTCCAGTTCTCCGCTGCGAAGGATATCAATCAGCGATACCTCGTTTCCCTCTTTATCGGTGCCAATGGGTTCTTGAAGGGAAATTTCTCCGCGCTGGCGCTTTGTTGCACGCAGATGCATTAAAATTTCATTTTCTATACACCGTGAAGCATACGTTGCCAAATGTGTACTTTTCTCCGGACTGTAAGAAGCGATTGCCTTTATCAAACCAATAGAGCCGATAGAAATCAAATCATCACTGTCGCGGCCGCTGGAAGTATATTTTTTGGCAATATGTGCGACCAGACGCATATTATGCTCTATTAATTTATCCCGGGCGGTTAGATCTCCCTGTATGCATTTTTGGATATAAAGCTTTTCATCTGTTTTAGATAAAGGTCTGGGAAAGGAATTTTTATTGCTTATGTGTCCGATCAAAAAAGGAAATTTCGATAAAAGAGCAAGAAGCCACATCATATATTTTACCCTCCGTTCATTCCTTAAAATATATGTCGAAGCTTCCGTTTTTTTGCCTAATATTTATTTTTTTATTTTATCCAGCAAAAGATTCCCCGCTATTTACATTCCATCCTCTAAAAATCAAAGCTGACTTTTCCGTTTTCCAACTTTAGCACTGCATCAAAGCTCTTTCCTGTTTTAGAAATAAACCCCTGTATCTTAGAGGTCCGCCCTGTTTCTAGCAACAGCCTCGCATTACTCAAAGAAATGACCCGCCGGCAGATAACACCATGGATACTGAAACGGCAGCCCTCGCGGTATCCCGTACAGGAATATCCATACCGGCTTTTTATCACATCGCGTCCGCACAAAGGGCATTTTCCCACTACATCCATATAAAAGCCGTTAAAAGTATCCTCTTCAATCGGCCGTTCCTTTCTTTCAAAAACTCGGGCAATTTCTTTCTGGGCCTGCTGTACACCATATGTCACCGTTGCCTGTCCTTTATAGATCTGCTTTAAAATGCGCCCCATTTGCGACGTTTTATATTTATCCATAGAAATCTCCATATAGGTCAAGGACTCGATAAGATATTCTCCCAGCGGCAGGATGGAATAGACGTCCTTCTTCAGCTGAATATAGCCGCTTTTGATCGCGTTATCTATAATGCCAGTCCTGGTAGCTTCCGTTCCCAGCTCCAGGCCTTCAAATATCGCTCTATAATCCTCTTCATCATTTTCATCCGCATTATTTTTCTCCTCCCGAAAAGGATTCTTCAGATAATTATTCAGTGTTTCGATCGTATAATGCTTCGGCGGGCTGGTCTCTCTTTCATGCGGTGCAAAAGCAATCGCTACTTCATCACCCTTTTTCAATTCCGGTAAAAGCTTATCTTTTTGAGAGGAATCTTCATATTTTGTCCAGCCGGACTGCAGGATTACCGTTCCTTTCAGTGTGAACTCCTCCAGATCTCCCACGGTTACAGTCATTTCCGTCTTTCGGGCAATACAATCCTCTGCACAGAACACTGCGGCAAAACGGCGCATAACCGCTGAATATACCTGATGCTCTTCTTGAGAAAGACTTTCCTTTTGAGGAATTTTATAGGTAGGAGTGATGGCGGAATGTGCTTCGATCTTTGCGTCGTCAAAAATCGTCTTGTTTTCCTTAAAGGCAACCGTATAACCTAATTTTGCCACGACAGAAAGGATCTGACGGATTTTATCTTTTTCCGCCGTAGCCAAATATTCCGAATTGGTCCGCGGATAAGTAAGATATCCGCTTTCGTAAAGTTTTTGTACAATCTGCAAACTTTTTTCCATAGGCATTTTATATGTTTTACCCAAAAAGTTCTGCAATTTAGATAAAGAATACAGCTTTCCCGGTTTAATGATTTCTTTTTTGGATTTTACCTCTTTTACAAAAGCCCGACAGGCATTATACTGCCGGCATAATTCTTCCGCTTTTTCTCTTTCATTTTTGGCAAACCTTACTTTACTGATAAGTTCAAGCACATGGCCCCGAGTTTCACACGCACTCTTTATCGTATAATACGTATCCGGCACAAAATTCTTAATTGCCATATCCCGGTCATAAATCGCCTTTACAATGGGAATAATTACCCGTCCCACCCGTAAAAGCACCCCTGTTTTCAGGGTAGCATACCGCGTGAGATTCACACCGTAAAGCCAGTCAATATAAGTTCTTGCAAATCCCTCATTTGCCAGATTATCATACTCGGTCTCACTCTTCATCTCAGTAAGCGCTTTAGCCACAGTCTGCTCGGTCTGATCGGGCAGCCAAAGCCGCAGAACCTCTTTTTTAACATTTGCCTTTTCAATGCATAAACGTACAATGATCTCCCCCTCCCTGTCCGCATCACCAGCATTTACAATTGTTTTAACGTCCTCCCGTGCGCACAGCGCTGCTATTGTTTCAAACTGCTTTTTTACCCCATCATCCGTCTCTTTTTTCGCATTTTTCCTCAGCTGAAACCGAAATGTTTCTGGAAAACACGGCAAACTTTCCATTGTCCAGCGCCCCGAAGCCGTCGGGGCATAATCTTCAATATCACAAAGGGAAAAAAGATGTCCAAAAGCCCAAGTAACGAGATAGCCGTCCCCTTCCCAATAACCGTCACGACGCACCATTTTACCAATTCCCGCCGCAATATTCCGTGCCAGACTCGGCTTCTCCGCAATAATCAATATCATACTTTTTCAAAGATCCTTCAACCATATTCCCGCTTATAAAACAGCAGTTTGTTTATTATACCATGAAGGAACTCAAAAATCAAAGTCTTTGAACAGATGCCTCTTCTTTATAAAACAAAGCAGGGCTTATTTGCCCTGCTTTATTTTAAGCAATTCACAATTACTTATTGTTCTGCTCATACTGTTCAACCATTCTGCGTACCATTTCGCCACCTACACGGCCATTATCCTTTGAGGAAAGATCGCCGTTGTAGCCCTTTTTCATGTTAACACCAAGGCTGTTAGCTACTTCGTACTTCATGTTCTCAAGAGCTGTTTTTGCATCAGACTTTGCCATATTCGTTTCACCTCCCTTTAAGAATCTGTTATTATTCTTAACGGTTTTTGAAAAGTTATACAAAAAATATAAATTTTTTTTATTTGCCAAAATTTAGTTATATGCAATATCTTCAAGCTCCTTATCAAACCGTGCATTCACATAAGCGGTCAATGGTTCCAGTATTTTTTCATCCGGCAAAATTTCCGTTTCCAGAACATGCTGCGTTTCCTTTAAAAGCAGCGTATTGGATAAAGCATAGGAGAACCTTGCCTCGGCAATACCGCTTTGACGCTTACCTAAATAATCACCCGGCCCCCGTAATTCAAAATCCCGTTGCGCAATCTCAAAACCATTATTTGTCTTGGTCATAATCTCCAGCCTCTCTTTTGTCTCTTCACTATTACTTTGTGTCAGCATAAAGCAATATGACTTCAAGGCGCCCCTTCCAACCCGGCCCCTAAGCTGATGCAGCTGTGCCAGGCCAAATCGTTCAGCGCCGTATATAACCATAATAACAGCATTTTTCACATTTACCCCTACCTCAATGACCGTAGTAGAGATCAATGCTTTAACCTCACCTGCTGCAAAAGCGTCCATTACAGTATTTTTTTCTTCTGTACTCATCTTACCGTGCAGCAATGCAATCGGGATTCCCTGAAATGCGCCGCTGGAGAGTTCCGCATATAATTTCTCCGCAGACATTAAAGTACTTTCTTCCTCTTCTTCTATCAGCGGACAAACAAAATACGCCTGCCGTCCCTGCTGCAATTCTTTTCTTATATATGCCAGCATATCCTCTTCGCGGCTTTTAGGTATAATCGACGTCGCCACTTTTTGCCGTCCTGCCGGTAATTCGTCGATCACGGAAATATCCAGATCTCCGAAAATAATCAAAGACAGCGTTCTGGGAATCGGCGTTGCCGACATGACCAAAGTATGCGGCGAATCCCCCTTAGCAAAAAAACGTGCGCGCTGCGCTACGCCGAAACGATGCTGTTCATCGGTAATGATCAGCAATAATTTTTGGTACTCCACACTGCGCTGAATCAGAGCATTGGTACCTACAATATATACAGCCTTTCCATTTTGAATCCGCTCTAACTCCTTTTTTCGCTGAACAGCGGATAATGCGCCGGATAAAAAAGAGACCTTTTCCCTGCCGAACATCTGACACAATTGTAAATAATGCTGACGCGCCAAAATATCTGTAGGCGCCATCAAAGCAGCCTGTCCTCCATTCTGTACCGCTAAAGCCATTGCCAAAAAAGCAACGATTGTTTTTCCGCAGCCTACATCTCCCTGCACCAGCCGATTCATCGCTTTACCGGAGGTCACATCCCGTTTAATCTCCTCAATGCATTTTTTTTGCGCTCCAGTAAGCACATACGGCAAACTGTTAATTATGTTATCGAAAGCCTCTTGCTGTATTACAAATTTTTTACCGGCCTGTACCTCATTTTTCTTTTTGCGCAGCCGAATAAACAACTGTACCAACAAAAGCTCTTCAAAGCACAGCCGCCTCCGCGCTTGAAGCAATGCAGTTTCGCTTTGCGGGAAATGAATATTCGTTATCGCAAAATTCCGTTCCGCCAACTGATGGCGCGCCCGAAATTCAGAAGGAAAGATCTCCCTCTCTTTGGAAGAACAATATTCGATTGCCTGCTTCATCAAACCGCGCATTGCTTTTTGGTTCATTCCGCAGGACGCCGGCAAACGGTATACCGGAACAATGCATAGCTCGTCCTCGTGCTCTATGGTAGGATTCATCAATCTCCGTCTTCCCTGCTTGATCTCAATGCAACCATAAAGATAAATTTCTGCTCCATCCTCAATATTCTGCGCCATATACGGCTGGTTAAACCAAATAACCTGTGCTCGGCCGGAAATATCCTCAACCTCGCAAGAAGTAACGGTAAAATTTTTACGCGGATATCTTACTGTGGGCTTTTGCATACACCGCACCTTAAACAAAGCGGGCGTATCGGTACTTACCGCATTCAGTTTTGCTACAGCGGTTAAATCTCTATATTTTACAGGAAGGAACGCAATCAGATCCTCCAAAGAATAAATATCCAGCTTATGCAGGGCTTCCATCCTTTTGGGGCCTACGCCCTTTAACACGCTTAATTCCATCAATTCCTCCAAAAAACATATAAAAATAGCCTGAAAACGGCTTTTCAGGCTGCTGTACGTCAAATTTTTATAAACCGCTGATTGCCGATACAGTCACAAAAATAAATCGCCTTATCATCCCCCTCCGGAATAACCAGACTGTTCCTCAGTTTAGGAATTTGAGGCGTACGCATGGTATAATCCTCGGTGATAAAAGTATCCTCTTCTATCCTGCCAGCCGACCAATAGGTAATATATTGAAGTCCGTCTCCGCACTTGGGCACAACGGCATGCAAGTTCAAGATTCTGTAGCCGTCTATCGTTATCTTGAGCTGTCCTGAAAGCTCCTGCCGGTGAATGGAGATGCTGGCACGGTCATCGGAAGCTTCCGTATGATAGATTGAAAGATGCACATTCTCTTTTTCTGCGAGTCGCCGCCGAAGAGTTAACAGACTTAAAGGCGATTGATCAACCCCCACATAGCACCTGCCGTGATTATGCGCACTGACCAATGCTGTTCCGCTGCCGGCAAACAAATCACACACGGTATCTCCCTGTGCCGAACAGGAACAAATGATCCGATCCAGCAATTCCAGCGGCTTTTGCGTACCATATCCGGTACGTTCGGGGTGTTTTTGCTGCAGATGCGGAATATCCCAAACATCATCATAGAGAATGATATCATCTTCGTAATACCGATATTCCTTTCCATTGCTTTTAATAGAAAAAAACACCCGTCCGGTCTCATCTATTTGTTTCTTTAAATGGTTCTGTGATACAGTACTGCGCCGATATCCCACAGCAGCAGGATTGATTTTTACGCCCGGTGCATTGCCGTACAAAAACAACGTATCATGCTTGGCCGGGAACGCATGTTTATTGCTTCCGCCTGAACGGTAATGCCATATGATCTCATTGATAAAACAAGCCTCACCGAAAACTTCATCCAGCAATATTTTTGCATAGGCGGAAATATGCCGGTCAACATGTAAACAAAGCACTCCTTTTTCTCGTAAAAGCTGCTTTGCGCCCTGCAAAATCTGTTTCAAAAATCCCAAATATTCCGGTTTGCTTTCCCACTTATCGGAATACAGCGGAATTCGGGCAAAAGCCTCTCTTTTTCCACGGTATCCGCTTTCGCCCACCGGCATTACAGCCTCAAAATCACGTCCGGTCATAAACGGAGGATCCAAATAAATCAGCTGAACGCTGCCGGCATGTCTTCTAACAAGCTCCGGCAAAAGACGCGTAACCTCACCCAAATAAAATTCCCCCTGCACTGGAGGCATTTCGGAAAACATTCCGCATTCCGTATCTAATTTTTCACAATATATCGTCATCTTCTCACCACGGAACATTATATACATCCAAAGATCATTTTATTACCGTTTCCTATAATGATGAAGATTACTGATAATAAAACCGGCCAGGCATCCCGCCGCGACAAGAACAAGCACCAATTTATACCAATTTGCCATTAAAAAGGACGCATCTATCCCATCCAACACCGAGGGTGCCGCCGTCTTTTCTCCTTCCAGATGCGCCGTTGCTGCAAACACTTTGATAGAAAATACACTGATGAATACCGCTGCTAATAAAGAGAGCCGCAGCCAAAGCTTTTTCATAAAAATCCCCCTCAGGAAGTCTTTTCAGGCCTCTAAATTTTTCATACCCTAATCCATAAAATATCTAATGGTTTTATTATAGCAAATAAACAGGAAAACTTCAAGAATATATTTGCATTCTCGCGCTTTCTTTGATATAATGAAGGCGTCAAAATTACTGTACGGAGGTCATCGTTATGAATATTTTTGGAATCTATTTCAGCGTCGGCACAATTATCGGCTGTGCAATCGCTATCCTTGCCATTGCCGCGCTTATTATCGTTTCCATAAAATCCGAAAAAAAAGTAAAAGTAGCAGATCTGGATAAACGTGAAAAATACGGAGATTTTCACGGTTTGCTCACCCAAGCTGATTTCGATACAAAAAGTGACGATCCCATGCTGGAGATTTACCGTATGCAATGGATTAAGGCGGAACCGGGCGATGAAAAAGACAATTACCTCTTGTTGTATCTTGCTTTAAAGCAGTTAAACAAAGAACAGGATGAAAGCGAAGAAGAATGGACGCAGGAGCAATGCGAAGCCAGAATGGATCAAATTATTGCCGAGCTTTCGGAAAAAACCGGTTTAAAACCGATCGTAAACGAATTGGATGACACTGAGTACGATATTTATTTTAATGAAGCGCCCGCTGAGGAAGATACCGATTCCTCTCAGGAAGAATCCGAGCCAGGCAACGAAAACGAGCCATAATTTTGACCGTTACAACATTATTTTTTCTTATTTTTACAAGTAAATATAGATGAAAACTTCATATACTAAAGATATCAGTTCTTTTGAAGGGATGCGTTTTAAAATGAAAGTGAGATTAAACGAAGACAAAGAAATCGTAAAAGCCGTAAAACAAGGCTTGAAAATGAAAAACGGCCATTGTCCCTGTGTGCTGGAAATCAGTGAAGATACCAAATGCATGTGTAAACAATTCCGCGAGCAAATCGCCAATCCTGATTTTGAGGGCTATTGCCATTGCATGCTGTATTATAAGGAAAAATAATGCAGATACTGGACGCAGATATCCCTTCCTTCAACGCAGCAATACAACAAAGGACTGTTCTTGTCGATTTCTGGGCACAGCAATGTATCCCCTGCCAAAAGCTTTCTCCGGTGCTGGAAGCCTTGGCCTCTGACTTTCCCGATATCCAAATTCTCAAAGTAAATGTAGATACGCAGCCAATATTGGCCGCACAGTATATGATTTTCAGTCTTCCTACGCTGCTGCTCTTTAAAAATGGCAATCTGCAAGAAAAAGCAGTAGGAATTATATCCAAAGAAAGTATAATAAAAAAATTACATTTAAATTTGTATCGATAAATAATAAGTTGTGTTCCTAAAACAAAAACGCCGCCATATGATCTGAATCATACGGCGGCGTATCCTTTTTACAATGCCGCAACCATGCAGGCAGTATTCCAATATTTACTCTGCAATCGCAGCTTCTTCCTTATAAATAAGCCTCGGCTTCTCAGTTTTTGCTACAGCCTCCGGGGTGATCACGCATTTTTCCACATTTTTCAACGATGGGATTTCATACATAATATTCATCATAATCCCTTCAATTACCGAGCGCAGGCCTCGCGCACCGGTTTTAAGTTCAATAGCCTTACGCGCGATTGCAGTAAGCGCCTCATCGGTAAATTCCAACTGAACCCCATCCATTGCCACTAATGCAGCATACTGTTTGGTAAGTGCATTTTTAGGTGTTTTCAAGATATCCACCAACATCTTTTCATCCAGTGCGTGCAAAGTTACCGTCTGGGCAAGACGACCGATCAATTCAGGAATCAGACCAAACTTTTGCAGATCGTGCGGTGTTACCTCCTCAAATACAGCACCGATATCGCTTGTAGTAGCGATCGGATTCATAGAAGCACCAAATCCCACCGTTTTATTACCGATCCGCCGCTGAATGATCTTATCCAACCCATCAAACGCACCGCCGCAGATGAACAGAATATTCGTAGTATCGATCTGTATAAACTCCTGATGCGGATGTTTTCTTCCGCCGTTAGGCGGAACATTGGACAGCGTCCCCTCCAATATTTTCAGCAAAGATTGCTGGACGCCTTCGCCCGAAACGTCTCTTGTAATCGAGGGGTTTTCACTCCTACGCGCAATTTTATCGATTTCGTCAATATAAATGATTCCGCGTTCTGCTTTTTCTACATCATAATCTGCCGCCTGAATCAATCTAAGCAGAATATTTTCCACATCATCGCCTACATAACCGGCTTCTGTAATAGTAGTAGCATCAGCAATTGCAAAGGGAACATCCAATATTTTTGCCAAAGTCTGCGCCAGATACGTCTTTCCTGTCCCTGTCGGTCCGATCAGCAAAATATTACTCTTTTGAATCTCTACCTCAGGTTTTTCTTTTCCCTTTTGTGCATTGATTCGTTTATAGTGATTATACACCCCTACTGAAAGTGCAATCTTTGCATTATCCTGCCCCACAACATATTGGTCAAGGACATTTTTAATTTCCGCGGGCTTAGGAAGCGCAAGTTTTTCCTGCCGCTGCGTATCATGGTGTTCATCCTCCAAAGACTCCACACAATCCTGTACACATTCTTCGCATATATAAATTCCGGGCGGGCCCGAAACAAAAGCAAGCCCTACCTGCGCCGGAGTGCGACCGCAAAACGCGCATCTTATTTCTTCCATTTAAAACTCCTTACTGTCTTTTTGAATAAATCTTATCAACAATACCGTATTCCAGCGCCTCCTGCGCATCCAGATAATGATCACGCTCGCAATCAGCTTCCAGCTGTTCAAAGGACTTCCCCGTATTATCGGCAAGAATTTTATTCAGCTTATTCTTACATTTTAAAAGCTGCTCAGCATGAATCAGCACATCTGTAGCCTGGCCTTTCGCGCCACCGAGCGCCTGATGAATCATAATCTCACTGTTCGGCAAAGCAATCCGCTTGCCTTTTGTCCCTGATGAAAGCAATACGGCCGCCATAGAAGCTGCCATACCGATACAGATCGTCGAAACGTCAGGCTTAATATACTGCATCGTATCATAAATTGCCATTCCTGCCGTCACCGAGCCGCCGGGGCTGTTAATATAGAGCATGATATCCTTTTCGATATCCGTCGCCTCTAAAAAAAGCAACTGTGCAACAATAGTATTGGCCAGATCATCGTTGATCTCTCCTGACAAAAATACAATGCGATCCTTTAGCAAACGGGAATAAATATCATAGGAGCGTTCTCCTCTGCCATCCTGTTCTATTACATAAGGAATAAGTGCCATTCTGTTTCCCCCTATTGTTCTTGTTTCTCCTCCTGAGCTTTCTTGGCCGCGGGCTTTTTCGCCGCAGGCTTTTTCTCAGTACTCTTCTTTTCTGCCGTCTTTTTTGCCGTGGGCTTCTCTTCCGGCGTATCTGCCTTTGCTTCCTTTGTTTTTGACGCCGTCTTTTTCACTGCCTTTTTGGCCGGATTTTTTTCCTTTAAAAAGGCAAGCGTCTTATTCATAACGGCCATTTCTTTAAAATATTCCTTTTGATCTTCCGTAACGGATTTCTGAAATTCTTCAACAGACTGTCCGTAATTCTGCGCATATTTTTCGATTTCGGCATCAATTTCCTCTTGGGTAGCCTCAATCTTTTCCGCTTTGATAATTTCCGCAAGAGTAAGGCGAATCTTCACGGTTTTTTTTGCGCCTTCCCGATACATATCACGCATCTGCTGCAGCGTCATACCGGTGTACTTCAAATAATCCTCTAACTTAAGACCTTGATAGCTCATACGCATTTCCATATCGCGCAGCTGAGAATCAATCTGCTGTTCCACCATACAATCAGGAATATCGATTTCAGCATTTTCAGCTATTGCCTCAATCCGCTTATTCTCCATTTCAGATTCTGCCTGATTTTTTTTGCGCTCTTCAAGCTTTGCCTTGATATCAGCCTTATATTCAGCCAGGGTATCAAATTCCGAAACATCTTTTGCAAACTCATCATCAAGTGCAGGTACCTGTTTTTCCTTAATGCTTAAAACTTTAACATCAAAAACAGCCTCCTTGCCTTTGAGATCCTCTGCATGATAATCTTCAGGGAATTTTACTTTTAAAGCTTTTTCCTCTCCGATATTCATACCGATCATCTGCTCCTCAAAGCCAGGAATAAAACTGCCGGAGCCGATTTCAAGCGTTTGGTTTTCCGCAGTGCCGCCTTCAAACTTCACACCATCGATACTGCCGGAATAATTCAGCCCCACGGTATCGCCATTCTGCACAGGTCGGCCTTCGATATCCTCAAAACGGGAAGCATGGTCCTGCGCATGCTGCACTTCATGCTCCACTTCCTCGTCGGTTACATTATACTCAACCAAATCAACCTTTATACCTTCATATTTTCCAAGCTTTACTTCCGGCATAAGCGTAACGGTCGCTTTCACCTGTACGGTTCCGTCATCGGTAATATCCTCAAGCTCTACATCAGGTCTATCCACCGGCTGCAAAGAATGCTCTGCTACAGCAGCTTCATAAGCTTCCGGAAATACGCTGTTGAAAGCATCTTCAAAAAATACGCCCGCACCGTAATACTGCTCTACCATTTTGCGGGGGGCTTTTCCTTTACGGAAACCGGGAATCGCATATTTTCCGCGGTTCTTCAGAAAAACCGCCTCAGTTGCCTCATCCATAGCCGCTTTACTGATTTCAAAAGTAAGAACCGCCTGATTTTTTTCGTTTTTAACCATGGTACTCATAAAAATTTACCTCCAAGTAATTTATCCAAACAATCAGGTTCAATTATAGCACATACAAGCTTTTTACGCAATCATAAAACTTTAATTTTTACCAAAGATTCTCGTTTTTTTGTCCAAAACCGTCTTTCACAATAAAAATTCCTTTAAAACCGCCGTTTTATATGCTATAATATCAACAAAATAATTTTTATACATCACATTCACGGAGGAATACCTTTATGCCAATGGACGGCCTCACAATCGGTGCAGTATGCGCAGAACTGAACGCCCTGCTCTGCGGTGCAAAAATTGATAAGATCAACCAGCCGGAAGAAGATGAGCTCATCCTTCTATGCCGCAGAGATGGGAAAAACCATAAATTATTACTCTGCTCAAATGCAAACTTTGCAAGAATCGGCATCACTGCCGCTGCCAAACAGAATCCGCTGGCTGCACCGGCTTTCTGTATGCTGCTGCGCAAACATCTGCTTTCCTCCCGCCTCCTTTCTTTTTCCCAAGAAAACAATGAACGCATTGTGAATATCACTTTTGAAGGATATAATGACTTCAACGAGCCAGAACAAAAAATACTGATCCTTGAAATCATGGGGAAACACAGTAATATCATCCTGACCGATGTCTCGGGAAAAATTCTCGACTGCATCCGGCATGTTAACTCGCTGATGAGCCGGGTCCGCCAACTGCAGCCCGGGCTGCTTTATACGCTTCCCCCTTCTCAGGGAAAACAAGATCCTTTTAATACAGAAATTCCCGATCTTGAGCCTTCTCCAAGGATTCTATGCGATACGTTTACCGGAATCTCCCGGCAGGCAGCCGAAGAAATCAGCTTTTTAAGCCGAGAACAGAGTTTCCCGGCCGCCTTTTCCGCTTACCTTCAAAAATTTCGTCAAAAAAACTTTTTCCCCGTCGTACAAATTGATGAAGCCGGAATTCCTCTTGATTTTTTTGCTTTTCCGCAAGCAAGGATTTTACCTGCTTTTCAGCTTCCACAAGCTACTATATCAGAGGCAATCGATACATATTTTTCAACCCGTGATACCGTTCAGCGGCTGAAAGAGCGCGCCCATGGGTTAAAAAGCAAATTGTCTAATCTGTTGGAAAAATGCCTAAAAAAACAGGCACAGCAACAGGAAAAACTTTCCGAGTGCGCGGATATGGAAAAATACCGCATATGGGGAGAGCTGATAACCGCTAATATCTACCGTATCAAACGCGGCGCAAGCTCCGTAAGAGTACAAAATTATTATGAAGATATGGCAGAAATAGATATTCCCTTGGATCCCACAATTTCGCCCAATATCAATGCACAAAAATATTTTAAGCAATACAGCAAGCTCAAAACAGCTTCCCGGCTGCTTTCCGCACAGATGGCAGCAAACGAAAAAGATATTGATTTTATCTCTGATCAGCTGGAAAACCTTGAAAAATGCGAAACTGACGATGATATCGCTCAAATTCGCAACGAATTGACTGCGGCGGGCTATCTTAAACCGCAAAAGGGAAAACAAAAGATTCCGGAAAATAAGCCTATGCACTTTGTTTCCTCTTCGGGAATCGATATTTTTGTAGGCAAAAATAATACGCAGAACGATTATCTGACTCTGCGCTTTGCCGGCTCTGACGACCTATGGCTCCATACAAAAAATATTCACGGCTCCCATGTAATCATACGCGCTGCTGCGCCGGATGAAAAAACCATTGAAGAGGCGGCAAAACTGGCCGTTTATTATTCCAAAGGACGATTCTCCTCCGCTGTCCCTGTAGACGCAACACGCCGCCGCTATGTAAAAAAGCCCTCGGGAGCACTTGCGGGAAATGTAATTTATACAAACCAAACTACCTATTATGTCACTGTAGAGGAAAACGAAATCAAATCATTAAAAAAACTTTAAAAGCATTGCGCTTAAAAGCGCAATGCTTTTTATTATTCTTCTCTGTTTTCCGCCGTACTTTCGTCTTCCTTTTCCCTGGCTACAAAAAGCTTAGAGACAGAAACCTCATACGCTGTTTTATTGATCACCGTTTCTTCATCGATCTTTTTTTGATATTCCCTGCTTTGAAGCCTTCCCTCCACATGAATACTTTCGCCTACCCGCAATTGCTGACAATACCGGGCGTTTCTGCCCCAGCATATGGAAGGAATATAATCACTTTTTCCGTAAGCACGGTTTACGGCGATCAGCACATCGGCAATTTCCCTGGCAAAAGGAGTAACCCGGTAAACAGGAGTTTTGCATATATAACCATCAAGTACAATATTATTGATATCCTCGTCGCTTTGTACCTCACTGATATCACGGGCAAACGTCTGCAGCTGCAGCCGGCTTTTATTTTCTGTTACAATATTATAAGAACGCAGCTGTCCTTCTATCAAAAAACGCCTGTCTATCGCAATTTCAAACCCGGACATCAATCTTTCCGACACCATAACAGGCAAGATATCTGCCTGGCCGGACAATCTGCCGATCTTTAATTTAAAGGTGTAAAAACTTTCACCGAAAACCTCGTGGCTATACTCCGGTGCTTCTACTACTGTTCCGCATAATGTAATTTTGTTATTTGTTGGCTGAACCATAACTCATCTGCCTCCTAAATTGTATTTGTTGAAATATATTCAGCAGCATACTAAATTATTCTTTATCCTTCGTTTCCTATGCTTACTGATTTTATTATATTCAATCAATGTGTTATTTCGTTGCATGATTTGTGAAAAATTTGAAATAAATATTCATTCATGATTTTTATGCTGAATTCCCTGCATATCTACAGTATAATCCTCCGTATAGATCAGTTCACTGATGGAGCATACAGCATATCCCTGCGCCGTAAGATTTTCCAAAATTTCCGGCAGCGCTTCAGGAGTATATTTTGCATTATTATGAAAAAGAATAATATCCCCCGGACATACCTTTTTCAGCACTCGTTCCACCAATGGCTGACGGCCGTATTCTTTCCAGTCAAGAGAATCGATGGACCATTGAATCGCATGCATATTCAATTCACGCAGAGTAAGCACTACAGCATCGCTATAGTCTCCGTACGGCGGCCGAAATACGGTAGGCGCCTGCCCCGTAATTGCTTCGATCTGCTCATTAACCGATGTAATCTCCTGGATCATTTGCTGCTTGGAAAGCTTGCTCATCTCCGGATGATTCTGAGAATGATTTCCGATTTCATGTCCGCGGTCATAGATTTCCTTAACCATATCCGGATATTTCTCTACCCAAAAACCCACAAGAAAGAACGTTGCGTGTACCTCATAAGAATCCAGAATATCCAAAATATTTCTGGTTTTATCGGCTCCCCATGCCGCGTCGAAGCTGATGGCAATCTTTTTTTCATCGGTTTCCACGCTGTATATGGGTTTTTCTTTTCCTCCGGTACTGGCTGCCGAAACCGAATCATCATACACAAAGCAGTGCATCAGAATTCCCAAAGTAAGTATTGCCGCAATTCCAATATAAATATACCTTTTCAATCATTATCACCCCGGTTGGATTATATGCACAAAATTCCTTTTTATTGCAAATTTATCAGTTGACAAGCCGCTGCTTTTTGCCCTATACTATTGCATGTAAAAATGCTCATATGTATACATTAAGGAGTGCGATAAAATGTCTGAAAATTCTCAGAACAGGCCGATCATCAATGCGGAATTAGTGGAAGCCATGTCACAAAGGCTTATCGATGAGCGCAGTTTAATGAATCTTGCCGATTTTTATAAGCTGTTTGCCGATGAATCCCGGCTGAAGATTCTCTATCTGCTTACGATGAACGAAATGTGTGTTTCGGATATTGCCGCCACGCTGAATATGAATCAATCCACGGTTTCACACCAACTGAAAACGCTGCGCAACAGCCGCATCGTCAAATATCGTCGGGATGCAAAAATTGTTTACTATTCCCTGGATGACGAGCATATCGGGCAAATTTTGCTTCAGGGTATGCTTCATGTAAGTGATTTTAACTGACATGGATCTCCACGCGATACTCAAAAATCTTCCGGCGGAGCCGGGCGTATACCTATACAAAGATGCGAACGATACGGTTATTTATGTGGGAAAAGCCAGAGTGCTGAAAAACCGTGTACGTTCGTATTTTCATTCCTCCGAACTCAACGCCAAAACAAAACAGTTGGTTTCCAACATAGCCGATATCCAGTATATTGTAACCGGTAACGAGTTAGAGGCTCTGCTGTTGGAAAATAACCTGATTAAGCAATATAAGCCTAAATATAATATCTTATTAAAGGACGATAAAGGCTATCCGTATTTACGCATTGATCCTGCCGAGGCATTCCCTAAATTAGAATTAGCACGCAGAATGAAATTTGACGGTGCGCTCTACTTTGGCCCTTATCACGGCGGCGGCAGTGCGCGCACAATCGCCGATATCGCACTTGAGCTCTATCCCCTGCGCACCTGTAACTATGATTTTACAAAAAGCACAAAAATACGGCCCTGCCTGAAATATCATATCGGCCGCTGCCCGGCCCCTTGTGTGGAGCGTGATAACGAACAATACCGGCAGAATGTAGACCGAATCATTGATTTTTTAAAAGGAAACCAAAATAATGCGCTTGACGCGCTGAAAGAAAAAATGGAACGCGCCGCGGCCAACCTTGAATTTGAGCTTGCAGCGGAGATTCGTGACAAGCTGAAGCGTGCCGATGAAATTTTAGCCAAACAAAAAATTGTGCTGGATAAAGACCAGAACATTGATGTAATCTCCGTGATCTTAAAGGATACCTATGCGGTAATCTGTTCGCTGTACGTACGCAGCGGACGGCTGATCGGCGTTTATACAGAAGAGCAAAGCGGCGTTGAATACGATACCGAAAACCAACTGCTTACCAAATATATCATCCAGCACTATACCTCCGGCGCGGTGCTGCCGAAAGAAATTGTATGCGCCATTGAGCCGGAAGATAAAGAGATTACTGAAAAGCTGATTTCCGAGGCAAACAATAAAGCCGTTCACATCACGGTATCTCAGCGAGGCAAAAAGCATGACCTGTGTTTCATGGCTCAGCGGAACGCGCAGGAAAGGCTTGAAAAATCAGCTTCCAGCCTTTCTTATAAAGAACAGCGTATCCACAATGGGCTGCAGGAGCTGCAGCGGGTTTTGGGCTTAAAGGAACCACCCTACCGGCTGGAATGCTTTGATATTTCCCACATTCAGGGCACCGATACGGTTGCCTCGATGGTCGTATTTTCTAACGGCCGGCCGGATAAAAAGGAATACCGTCGTTTTAAAATACGGCAGGCACAGAACAATGACTTTGCTTCCATGCGTGAAGTTACTACCCGGCGCTATACCAACGGAAAGAACAAGCAAATCGGCTTTGAGAAGATGCCTGATTTAATCATTATCGACGGCGGTAAGGGACAGCTTTCCTCCGCCAAGCAGGTTTTAAACGAGCTTTCACTCAATATTCCTATGATCGGGCTTGCCAAACGGTTAGAGGAAATCTATATTCCGGGTTCTTCCCTGCCCATTCTTCTGCCGCTTTCCTCTCCCGCCTTACAGATTCTTCAGGCCATTCGGGATGAAGCGCACCGCTTTGCCATCACATTTCATCGATCCCTGCGCAATAAGCATTCGCTTATATCGGCACTGGACAATATTCCCGGCATCGGCGCAAAACGCAAAAAAGAGCTGATGAAAGCGTTCAGCACCGTTTCCCGGATTCAGACCGCTTCTTTGGAAGAGCTGGCCGCTGTTCCTTCTATGAATACGGCCAGCGCCCAAGAAGTATACCGCTATTTTTCTGCCCAAAACCTCTCCCGGCAGAAAGAAAATATGCCGCCGCAGGATAATGGATAATTTGTGCCTCATCAGGGCCTCTTACGGGTATGAACTTCTCTTCTGTCCCCCCCAAAGAGAAAAGAACGTTTTGCGGCGGACGCTTATTCCGCCGCAAGCGTTTTTTTGTTCCCTCGTCTCTTTCTTCCCGGGCACAGAAGCGCCTCAATTGTTTCCGGCTCCAGCGTGATCAGCAG
>ERZ1673696.1286-NODE-1286-length-21983-cov-6.058874_pt1 | contig 21983 bp, 19 predicted proteins | sample MGYA00580226_ERZ1673696 | MGnify/ENA primary metagenome ERZ1673696 (study PRJEB41218, sample SAMN15661743) | gut metagenome | host: Homo sapiens | place: Canada: London | collected 2015-08-20/2019-03-30 | study: EMG produced TPA metagenomics assembly of... | reverse complement strand
TCTCCCTGTTTTACGAGAAAAAAGCCACCTTGCGGTGACCTTTTTCGACAGGCTGCAAAACGCCTGATTTATCAGGCGTTTTTGATGGCTATTAATCTAATTACGAGTGGGGCCTTTGCCCCCTCGCGCTCCCCTGCTGCTCTATTACTTTGCATTGCGGCATAGTTTTTCGGCAGTCTGCAAGAACCACTGTTTTCAAAAAGTGAAAACAGTGGTTCTTTAGCTGGCTGACAGCGCATCAGGCGGATGGGCTGTATTTTGTCGGACGGGGAGTTTAAGGCTGAACGCACGATATATGCCGAAAATAATACTTGACTTGAATTTATATATTATTTAAGGCAAATATCCGCCTATATTACTCACATTGGGCAAAAAATCGTTATTAATTTGACTGTTTATACAAATTTGCCTCTTATGTCAATTTTTCATCACACTATTACCTAATTTCAGAAACCCATATACCCACATCCCCCATAAGCAGAAAGACTCGGCTCGTCCTTTTGGACGGGTCGAGTCGATTTTATACCTCACGCGCCGAAGTAAGTGAACATTATTACAAGATACGCTATATACAGCACGCCGATGAACATGCCGATCCAGCGCTTGAACTTTCCGCAGATGAGCGCCGGGAGCATAGCGGCGGCGCTGACGATAAGGCAAGCCGGAACATCCAGCAGCATGCCCTGATTTTCAACGGCAAGGGGCTTGCCCTGCAAAAGCGCGCACAGCGGCATGATAAGCGTAAGATCCATTATATTTGCACCGATGATATTGCCGACCGACAGCGAGGACTGCTTTTTGCGGATCGCCGTGATGGTCGTGACAAGCTCGGGCAGCGATGTGCCGATAGCGATCATCGTCGCGGCGATCACGGAGTCGGGAACGCCGATCATGACAGCCAGCGCCGAGCCGTTATCGATAAGCAGCTGCGCGCCGAGGACGATGGCGGCAGCGCCGAGGATGAACTTGCCGATGTTTATCGCAACACTTTTGCCGTCGGTGCTCGGGCGCTCATCGGGTGCCTCGCTTCCCTGCTCGCGCTTTGCGGCAAGGATGCTCTCGACCATAAATCCGACGAAAACGAGCATGATTATAATGCTCTCGGAAACCGACAGCGCACTGTCGCGCGTGAACGCAAACAGCAGCACGACCGCAGCCAGCAGCAAACCGGCCTTGACGCCGAACTGCTTTCGCGTCATATAGCAGCTCATGCACACAAGCGACAGACACATGATAAGGCCCGTGTTCGCCGTGACCGAGCCGACGGCGTTGCCGACGGCGATATCGGAGTTGCCCTCGAATGCCGAGAACACGGAAACAAGCATTTCCGGCATGGTCGTTGCAAAGCTCACGACCGTTGCGCCGATGATGAACTTGGGTATACCCGAGGCCTCGGCGATCCACGTTGCCGCGTCAACGAAAAGGTCGCCGCCCTTGATGATGCATATAAGGCCGACGGCGAACAGGACAAGAACGAGCGCGAGCGTGCTTCCCGTAAAGTCAATTCCCATTTTTGATAACTCCCTTATTTATCTTCTTTGCACATAAAAAAATAAGACCTTCCGCACGGGCATGCTTTTGCCGTGCTAAAAGTCTCATCGCCTGCAAGCAGGTGCATGACCACCGGCGCTTTGCCGGGGGTGTGTTGGCCATGCCTTTATAATTACTCCCTTTTAACAAAAAAATATGTTAGCATAAACTGACCGGCTTGTCAATCAGTTTTTGATTTTCCAAACCCTGCGTCTAATACTATACACGCAGTCTGCATCTGTAAAAAAATTTGTTATATTATATACATTATTTTCGCACATTTCAAGTGCTTTTTTCGCGCATTTTTGAGCAATTCTCAATTTTTGTTGAATTTTCAACGCTTTTTCGGGATAGTACTTTTTGTCATGACAAATGCATGTAAAATGCTGAATATTTGATTGCAATTTTGTAAGTATTTTGTTATTATATTAATGTAATAGGCGGGTAATCTTAGCGTTTTCTTAACACCCTACTATGGAAATTTATATTATATTTGGAGGCATAGCATGAAGAAAAACAATCTGAAGCGTTTTCTTGCTTCGCTGCTTGCTGTTCTGATGCTTTCGCAGGTCACCGGCGTCGCACCCGGCGTATTTGCGGACTTCGGCGAGTCTTCGAGATCGGGAATCGCTACTCAGGCCGCAAAAAGCGGTGAGAAAATCAGCCTTAAGGGCGATAATTTCTCAATACGCATTCCGTATAATGACGACGGAAGCATAAACTTTGACGCTCTTTATCAAAAGCTTTTTGACGAGTGTGTCGATGTTTCCAATTCAACACCGCAGCAGCGCAGCGAGGTAACTATTGAACGTTACGGAAGTCCTCTTGTTTATGTTAAACTTGAAGGCGAAAACATTTACAGCGCAATTGAAGAAGATAAAACCTATGAAATTAAATTCACATATCACTTTGGATGGAAGAACCTTAATTTCAAAGATGCCACCTGCAACGTCACTTTCCTCGGCCGTCAGGCTGTTCCCGAAATTGCAAACAAGGACATTACCGTCGATGCAAGCTTCAATGAAGATCTCAGTATAGACTACGGTGCACTCCGCGAAGCCATTTGGGAGCAGGTAAGTGTCGATCTGCCCACAAATGTAAAGTTTGATAAGGTTTCTTTTGAATATAAATATAATGATACATTAAATATTTGGGAAGCTTTTGAAGGCAAAAACATTGTCGGAGATAAAGGCATCCCCGCTCTTGACCTCGGCGCAAATCAGGTCAAGCTTACTTGGGGCGGCGATAAGGAATACAAGAGCTGGGAGCAAGAAATCACCGTTAATGTTGTTGACGGTCGCACTGACACTTCCATCACATTTGTCGATGAGCCCACTGTAAAAATTCCTTATAACGAAGATATATCTGTTGACATGTCTGCGTTGACCGAAAACATTTGGGCTATTGTTAACGATATCACTCCCGATGATATCAGCAAGGACAAGATAACCGTTCTGTTTGACGGCAAGACCCTCGACAAGGCAAGCATCTCCGAGGGTTCTCATACCCTTACTTTCAAGTATGCCGGAACACAAACCTACAAGAACTTTTCGACCGATGTCACCGTTTATTTTGTAGGCCGTGAAGCAGCATTCGAACTTATTCCCGACGTCACTAAGGTAGACATGAAGTTTGCCAGCGCTACCAGCTATGACTATAAAGCTACCGCAAAAGCAATCCGTGAAGCCGTTGTAAAGAAGCTTGCAGCCGATGAGAGCATCAATCTCAGCGACGTTACCGTTGAATATAACGCAGCATATGTTGGCACCAACTTTAAGCCCCTTGATAATAAAGATATTGCCACCAAAAAGCTCACTGCCGACGAGGAATTTACTTTCAGACTCAGCTGGGGCGGCAGCAACGGCAACGGCACTGCCCTGTACAAACCCTTCAGCGCAGAAGTCAAGCTCACTTTAGTTGACAATCGTCTTGCAAGCGAAATTAAGGTTGTCGCCGATCCGAGCATCACCTACAACAAGGACGGCAGCGCAGAAAAGGCTGCAATCATCGCAAGCGTTATCGACTACACTAATTCCACGCTTCCTGCAGGTGCTGAGTTCACCGTCGAAGTTCCTACTATTGTTGACACTTCTATCGGAACAATTTGGAAGGATATCACCGACAACACCATGGACGCAGGTGAAAATCAGAAGATTCGCATAAGCTTCGCAGGAAATGCCGAGTACAAGCCTTGCGAAATCGTAACTTTCATCAACGTCAAGAAGGCTCCCGTAAGCATCACCCTGCCTATTATCAGCAAGCTGTATGCCGGTGAAGAGGTTGACCCCGAAACCTATTACGAAGTTAACCCCGAAGACCCTGCAATTGACGTTTACCTCTTCTTTGTAGGCGTAAACACCAACAAGGAAACCTGCGTTAACGTTAAGCTGACTCCCGACCAGGAGAAGCTTTTAAAGGTGATTCCGAGCGTATATGACAAGCTCAGAGAAGGCATGAAACTCAGAGAGTTCAAAGAATTTATTGAGAGTATCCCCAACATAGATAAAATTGAAGTTATCAAGAACATACTCAACATTCTCAACACATTTGACAATATTTCCGATAACACCGTTATCGCTATCGGCACTCCTGCACACGCAGGCGTATATCAGGCAATCGCAGTCTCTCCCGAGACCAAGAACTATGAGGCCGGAAAGTGCACCGGCAGCCTGATTATTCTCAAGAACTGGAAGAGTGTAAAGCTTGAGAAGAGCGATATGTTCACCGGCTCCAAGAACGAAATCACCGTCACTAATGCAACTAAGATTGCTAACGGCGAAGAGGGCGCTTATGCAGTTGTCCTCACACAGAACGGCGTTATCCTCAACAACAACGCTCAGAAAGCAGTCCACTACCTGTTCACCGGCATTAACCACGGCAAGCTCTACTCCAGCAGCAAGATGCCTGTCGAGCCGGGACGCTACATCGTAACGGCAACCGTCCGCGGCGGCGACTTCTTCGCATTCCCCAAGACGTTCAGCTTCACCATCGTTGCTGACAGCACTCCTAACACCTAATTAAACACAGCACAGCCGGTCGGGTTTTCCCGACCGGTTTTTTAGTGGCGATTTGCCGCACCTACGGATACAGTTATTGCGGTTGCCCGACCGGTGGATGCGGTGGAAACCGTGTGTGCCTCGCCACCCATTAGTGCGCTGCTGAGTTTTGTGGCTCTACCCGTAGGGAACGGATTTATCCGTTCCGCTTGTTGCATCTACTGCCGCCGTTAATACAACGGTATGCAGCAGAGGTTTTGCCTTTTGTCTTCCCCTTGCGGAGCTTGAGGGGAAGGCAATGGGGAGTGGTGCAAAATACTCAGCATCGCACTAATGGGTGGCGAGGCAACCACGGTTTCCTCCATTGTTTTGATACCGGGATACCGCAATATGCGTATCCGCAGATGCGTCAAAGCGCCTCTAAAAATGTATAATAATATAAAAAATTCACAAAATACCTCCGTAGAAAATTTTACGGAGGTATTTCTTATGCGCAAATATATTGCAGCCGTGCTGGCGTGCCTTTCGCTGTGCGCGCTTATGCTTCCGGCTCTGGCCGACAGCTCCGCGCCGGTCGCGGAAAACTTCGAGTTCGAGACCTACCGCGGCGTGTCCTTCGGCGGTCGGCTCGCCGCCGTCGATCCCGAGGGCGACGCGGTGAGCTTCGAGATCACCACCCAGCCCAAAAAGGGCAGCATCGAGCTTAGCGACGACGGCAGCTTCGTCTATTCCCCCATCGACGGCAAGCGCGGCCGCGACTACTTCGGCTATAAGGCAATCGACGCCGACGGCAACCGCTCGCAGGAGGCGACGGTCATAATCAGGCTCGTCAAAAACAAAAGCGTCAGCTATGTCGATATGGGCGGCAGCGCAAGCTATTGCAGCGCCGTGCGCCTTGCCGAGTGCGGCGCGTTTATCGGCAAGCAGATCGGCGGCGACTATTACTTCGAGCCGCAGAAAACGCTCAGCCGCGGCGAGTTCACCGCAATGTGTCTGAACGTCGCCGGCGAAAACATGCTGCGCGGCGTCGTCAGCACCGGGTTTACCGACGACGGCAGCATCCCCGACTGGCAGCGCGCCTATGTCGCGAGCGCGGTCAAGGACGGCGTTGTCAAGGGGCGCGAGGGCGCTGTGTTCGACGCCGGTGCCGATATCAGCCGCGCCGAGGCCGCCGTTATGCTCGACAGGCTGCTCAGCCTTGCCGACGTGAGCTGCGCGGATACCGCCGCCGTGCCGACCTGGGCCGCACAGTCGGCAGCCAACCTCGACGCATGCGGAATCGCAAGCCTTGAAAGCGTCGATTCCTCTCCCCTCACCCACGCCGAGGCCGCCGACATGCTCGCCGCAGCCATGGACGTTCTCGCCCGGCGCTGAGGCTTGCGCCGGCGCGCGCAGCGGTGTATAATGCCTCTATGCAAAGGAGGCATTAAAATGAAGCAATATGTTGTTGACGCGTTCACCGACAAGGTCTTTGCCGGAAATCCGGCCGCGGTGTGCGTTATGGATAAGTGGCTCAGCGATGAGCTGATGATGAAGATAACCGTCGAAAACAACCTCTCCGAGACCGCGTTCTGCGTCAAGGAGGGCAGAAATTATCATCTGCGCTGGTTCACCCCCGGCGGCGAGATCGACCTGTGCGGCCACGCGACGCTCGCTACGGCGTATGTGATCCTGCACTTTGTCGAGCCGGAGCTGACTCAAGTGCGCTTTGACACGCTCAGCGGCGAGCTTATCGTTACGAAAAACGGCGAGCTGCTCGAAATGGTATTCCCGGCCTACAAGCTCAAGCCCGTCGAGGTCACGGACGCGATGACCGAGGTCATCGGCGCAAGACCCACGGCGGCGTTCATGGGGCGCGATCTGCTGTGCGTCGTGGACAGCGAGGACGTTGTGCGCGGCTGCGCACCGGATATGGCGAAGGTCATGCAGCTTGACGGTCTGCTGCTGCACGTCACTGCTAAGGGCGCGGATTTTGACTGCGTTTCGCGCAGCTTTGCACCCAAGTGCAACGTGCCGGAGGATCCCGTGTGCGGCTCGGGTCACTGCCACATCATCCCCTACTGGGCAAAGGAGCTTGGCAAAGCCGAACTTACCGCCTATCAGGCCTCGCGCCGCGGCGGCGTTCTGTACACCCGGCTCGACGGTGACAAGGTCATCCTCGCCGGTAAGGCCGCGCTGTTCAGCCAAGCGGAAATTTATATCGACTGATCTTAACCGGTTGCTTCTTTTTGGAGCAACCGGTTAAGCATGTCAAAGAATCGGAAGTGATAATCCTTCCGGTTTTTCACTTATCAATATATTCAGCAATATCCTCAAGGCCGCAATTCAATATTCTGCATAGCTGATCAAGCGTGTATGTGTTTACATTCTCGTTTTTCCTAAGCCTGTCAAGCTGTTCTGTGCTCATCTTGTATTCTTTTATCAGCTTATACTGCGATAATCCGCGTTCTTTCATGGTTTTCCACAGACGGTCAAAAACTATCATAGCACACCTCTTTTTAGTTTATGCTACAATCGTATTTTGTTGCTTAGATGAAAATGAATGCAAAGAGAATTATCGCCTTATTATTGGCACTGGTGATGGTATTTGCACTTGCAGCATGCGGCAAAGATGATGGTAGTTCCGAAACGGGGTCTGACAGCGTCCCCGGCACCACTGATTTAACTCAAGCGGATGCAGAACAATTAGCAAAAGAATACGTTACCAGTGGGGACGGCGCATACAAAATTTTAGATAAAGTAGAATCAGACGCACCAAGAACGAATAAAATAAGCGTTCCAAGAATAGGCAGCGTTGATATTGCAAACGACACTGTTGAGAAATCCGGTTCAACATGCTACAGGGTTACCGTGAAAGGCACTACTAATGCCTATGATGAATATGGGCAGTACTTAGATTCTTTTGTATATGAATACGAATTATATATAAAAACTCAAGTCGTCGGTGAACCTACAGTTACAAACGCAATAATCGGCGGCACTGATGAATGGGTTTGGGTTAATCCGCAATGATTGCTATAAATAAACCTGTTGCAGAGCATAGGCTCCGCAGCAGGTTTTATTTCACTCTCAAATTTTCGGCAAGCGCTTCATCCGCCGAGACGGAGACGGTGCTGTAGTCTGTGTATATGACCTTGCCGGGCAGCGAACCGGAGGGCTTGCGCACGTTGCGCACCATGGTGTAATCGACCTGTGTTTTGCCGCCCTCGCGTGCCTGCGAATAGAAAACGGCAAGGCTTGCGGCTTCCTCTATCGTTTTCTCCGGCGGAGTAAGGCCGTCGCATGATATGATAACGTGGCTGCCGTGGACGGTTTTCGTGTGCAGCCAGATATCCGTGCGCCGCGCGGTTTTCGTCGTCAGCTCATCGTTTTGCGCGTTGCTGCGGCCGACAAGGATCTCAAAGCCATCGGACGAGGCAAAGCGCATGGGTCCTTGCTTTTTATGCTTGCGCTCTTTTGTGCCGCGCTGCTTTTTGATATAGCCCGTGCCGACAAGCTCGGCTTTGATCTCGGCAAGATCGTCCTCGGTTTCGGCGCGCTCGGTTTCGTCAAGGACGCTGTTTAGATACTCAAGCTGCTTTTCCCCATCGGCTATGAGCGCCGTGAGGTGCGTCTGCGCGGTTTTGAGCTTGTTATACTCCTTGAACATTGCCGCGGCATTACTCTGCGGCGTTTTCAGGACATCGAGCTTTATCGTGCGCTGAGGGCAATCCGGCTCGTAATAATCCTCGACTGTCACCGAGCTGTCGCCTTTCTTTACGCGATAGAGATTTGCCGTCAGAAGCTCTGCATTGCGGCGGATCTCATCGCGCTCCGAACACTTCTGAAGCTCTGTTTTCTGCACTGCCAGCTTTCGGGCAATGCGGTCGCGCGCGGTTTTGACGTGGTGGCTAAGCTCCTTAGAGCGTCTGCGGCGGCGCTCCATGATATCGCGCTTTGAGTAGTATGCGTCAAGAAGCTCCGAGAAGCTTTCAAACTCGCACATGTCATACACGCCGGCATACTGCTTGAGCTGCATGAAGGAATACTCCTTCGGCTTTCCTTCCTCGGTGAGCAAGGTCGGCGCAAGCTCCCCTGCCCTGACGCTTTCGAGAAACGCGCCGATCGCCTCGGGCAGGAACGCGGCATTATCTCCGCTGCGGCAGGCAAGCTCGCGGCACACAAGCGGCGAGAGTCCGGAAAAGCTGTCCATTATGCGCTTATCCGTGCTTTTGCCGGCGTCGGACTGCGCAAGCGTCTGCGCTATCTCTTCCTGCGGCAGGTCAAAAATGAGCGGCTTGCGCTGCTTCGGCGGCAGGCGATATATCATGCCCGGCAGCAGTCTTCGCTCGGCGTCGCCGCCGTAGTCCATGCGGCGCAGACAGTCGATTATTCTCCCGTCCGAGCCTATGAGCACGAGGTTCGAGCTTCTTCCCATAAGTTCCACGGCAAGGCGCAGATCAACGTTGTCGCCAAGCTCGTTGCGCGATGTTATGTTAACCATTGCAAGGCGTTCCCAGTTTGGCTGCTCTATTGCCTCTATCCTGCCGCCTGTGAGATATTTGCGCAGCAGCATGCAGAACATCGGCGGCTCGGCCGGATTTTCAAAGCTCATTTTCGTCTGCTGCAATCTGCCGCTGCCGGCCCCTGCGTCAATGAGCAGGCGCATATTCTCGTCCCCGCGAACGGAGAGGACGATCTTATCGCGCTCGGGCTGCTGGACCTTGTCGATCCTCGCGCCTATGATCTTCGGCCGCAGCTCGGCTATTATTCCTGATAACAGTATTGCATCAAGCGCCATGGTGACCCTCCGCGCAAACCGCGTACAGCTCGTTTATCCGCTGCGTTTTTCCCTGAAGATACAGCCAGCCGAACAGCGCCTCAAGCCCGGTGGCGGCGTGATACTGCGCAATGTCGGCCTTATGCGGCACGGAATTTACCTTTGCGTTGCGGCCGCGTTTGTAGACATACATTTCGTCTTCGTCAAGCAGCGGCAGAAGCCTTTCGGCCGCCTCGGCCTGAGCCGGGGCGTTGACTATCGCGACCGTTTTTTTGTGCAGCTCGGTCACTTTTTTGTTTCCGTCGGCGCACAGCATGGTGCGCGTCAAAAGCTCATACACTCCGTCGCCGATATGCGCAAGGCCGAGCATGCTTATGTTGTTTATATCGCTTTTCTCCATCCGAGGGCAGAAATAATCGTTCATATCAGTCTCCAAATCAAGCAAGGGCGGTCACATTATGTTAACCGCCCTTGTGTTTTACATATCGTCGATCTCGTCGGCAAACTCCGTCTTAATTTGCAGCGTTTCGGTAGGTGCCGTGCCCTGAGTGGTCTGCATTTCGAGCCACTGGTCGCGCGTTATGAGTATCTGGCGCGGCTTTGAGCCTTCAAACGGGCCGATGATGCCCATTTCCTCCATCTGATCTACTATGCGCGCAGCGCGCGAATAGCCGAGCTTCAGTCGGCGCTGAAGCATCGACACGGACGCCTGCTTGGTATCGAAAATAACATCGACCGCCTGCGGCAGCAGCTCGTCATAGTCGGGCTTGCCCGACGGCTCGTCATCGTCGCCGCGGCCCTTGCCGTTTGCGCCCTTATCCTCGGCGGCTTTTTCGATCTGCGCCATGACGTCCTCGCTGTACTGCGCGGTGGACTGGCGCTTTATAAACTGAACGATCGAGTCGCGCTCATCGTCGCTGACGAATGCGCCCTGCACGCGCAGAGGCTTGCCGCAGCCTATGGGGGCATACAGCATATCGCCCATGCCGATAAGCTTCTCCGCTCCGGCATTATCGAGGATAATGCGGCTTTCAAGCGCGGAGGACACGGCAAACGCAATGCGGCTCGGGATATTGGCCTTCATAAGGCCGGTGATAACGTCGGCCGAGGGTCGCTGAGTTGCGATAACAAGGTGCATACCGGCGGCGCGGCCCATCTGGGCGACGCGGCAGATGCTCTCTTCAACGTCCTTAGACGCAACGAGCATGAGGTCTGCAAGCTCGTCGATGACAATAACGATGCTCGGCATCTTCGGCTGCCCGTTTTCGGCAAGGTGCTCGTTATATGCCTCAAGGCTTCTTACGCCAAGCTCGGAGAACAGCCTGTATCGCTTCAGCATCTCCGTAACCGCCCACTGGAGCGCACCGGCTGCCTTCTTCGGGTCGGTGACAACAGGTATATACAGGTGCGGAATGCCGTTATAAACGCCAAGCTCGACCATTTTGGGGTCGATCATGATGAGCTTGACCTCATCGGGATCGGATTTATACAGAAGGCTTATTATAAGCGAGTTCATGCACACCGATTTGCCCGAGCCGGTAGTGCCTGCAATGAGTAGGTGCGGAAGCTTTGCTATGTTGCCGACTACCGCCTGACCGGCAATGTCCTTGCCGATGGCAAAGCTGAGCTTTGACTTGGACGAGGCAAAGCGCGGCGAGTCGATTATATCGCGCAGGTAAACGGTGCTTATGATCTTATTCGGCACTTCGATGCCGACGGTGGATATCTTATCGGGTATCGGCGCAATGCGCACGCTCACAACGCCGAGGGCAAGCGCGATATCGCCGGCAAGGTTTGTGAGCCTGCTGAGCTTCACGCCCTGGTCAAGCTCAAGATCATAGCGCGTGACCGTGGGACCTCGGGTCGTGTCAACTATTCTTGCCGACACGCCGAAGCTCTTTATCGTATTCTCAAGGCGCTCGCGGTTCGTGCGCAGCTCCTCATCGGAGTTTGACGCGACCGCGTGACCCTTTTTGAGCAGGAATATCGGCGGCTTTTCGTACTCGCCGTCGCTCGTTGCCGACTCAATGGCGTTGCGTATAGCTTCCGTCTCGGCCGCGACCTCGGCTGCGGATGCCTTTTTCGGCGGATCGGACACCGCCGCCGTTTTTACGGCTCCCTCGTCGGTCATTTTCACAGCCGAAATGCCCGTCAGCGCCTCGACCTCCTCAATGGTCATCGGCTCAACGTCGGCAGAGGCCTTTGCCGGCTTTGCCTTCGCGCTTTTTTTGCCGAACAGCCCACTGTCCTTTTTCGGTGCAGGCTCTTCCTTAACCGTAGGCTCCTCGGAGGCTGCGGATTTTTTGGTGAACGCAGGCTCATCGTCAAGCGGAATATCTATCGCGCGGCGACGGGCTTTTTTGGTCTTCTCGGCCTCCTGCTCCGCATCCTGCGCCGGGGCAGGCTCGGCAATGGCGGCAGCCGAATTTGTCTTTTTCTCCGGCTTTTCGGCCGGGTCTGCGCGGAAGAACTCAAAAAGCTTTTTCGGCGTTATGCTAAGCGCCGACAGCGCAAAGAATATGAACGCCAGCAGGAGCACGATAGCAGCGCCGTATATGCTGAACGCCTTTTCCAGCGCAAAGGCTATGAGCGTTCCGAGAACGCCGGCGCACAGCATTTTCTTGCCGCCGGAATAGAGCGTTCCGAACAGCTCGCCCACGCCGCTGAGGTTATCGACAACGACCTGCGACAGCAGAAGGTTTACAAGCGCGCCTGCCAAAAGAGGCAGAAACAGAGTCGCCGTCATGCGCCATGTGCTCGGTCTTTCCCTGTTAAATGCCAGAATATACGCTGCAAGCAGAAACACCGGTGCACAGATCCAGAAGCCATAGCCGAAAAGGCCCTTTAAAAGCGAGCACAGCCAGCCGACAACAACACCGTCATGCGCAAAGATGCCTATAGCGACGAGAACGGCGGCAAACAGAAAGCACGCAGCGGCTATTATTCTCCGGGCAGGGTTAGTCGCAGGCTCGGTACTGTTCGGCTTTTTTGCCGGCTGCGAGGACTGGTTTTTGCCGGAACTATTGGATTTTTTCTTCGTAGCGGTTTGCGCCATTATTCAGCTTACCTGCCTTTATCAGAATATAAGTGAAAGTATTATCGTCAGAACGCCGACTACCCAGCAGTAGTAGGAAAATCCGCCGAAGCGTGTCTTGCGCACGATCATTTTCAGAAGTCCGATGGACAAAACGCCGGAAACCATGGCAGCGATCATTCCGAAAAGATACGCCGGGATAAGAGATACGTCGATGCCGGCTTTGAACGCGTCAACAAGCTCCAGAAGCGTTGCGCCGAGCACCGCCGGAATGCTCATAAGAAGCGAAAATTTCACGGCATAGCTGCGGTCGTGACCCGTTGCGATACCGGCAGTTATCGTCGTTCCCGAGCGCGACAGACCGGGCAGCGTTGCAACGCACTGGCACAGGCCGACGATGAGCGCATCGGTGAAAAGCATGTTCTTCTCGGTTTTGCTGCCCTTGGCCATTTTGTCCGAAACGAGCAGCATGCAGCCGGTGAGGATGAGCGCTATGCCGACATACACCGTTGAGTTTGAAAGCGCTTCAATGTATTTGTGCACCGGGAGAATAAGTACCAAGGGCAGCGTCGCGACAATGATAAGCATAAAAAGCCGCGCCTCGGGAAATCTCCTGCGGCGGCCGTTTTCGTCAACCGTTCTGCCCGAAAGCATGTCGATAGTCTGGGTAAACATCGCTTTAATGTCGCTCCAGTACATAAAGCAGATAGCGATAAGCGTGCCGAAGTGCAGCAGAACGTCAAAGAACATGTGATTGCTGCCGAGGTCGGACATATTAAAAAGATTGTGCAAAATCGCAAGGTGGCCCGAGCTTGAAATGGGCAGAAACTCCGCAACGCCCTGAACAATGCCGAGGATTATGGCATCCAAAATGCTCATGTATTTATCTCCTATGTAGGTGTTATGTATACTTAACTGAGTTATTTTATCATATAATGTATTAAAAAGCAAGCACACATCAGTGTGCCTGCTTTTCGATCTCATTGTGCAGATAGTCAAGCGCGTCCGAAAGATCGCCGATGCTGTCAATAAGGCCGCAGGCGACCGCCTCCTGTCCGTATATCACGCTGCCGACATCGTTTGCAAGCTCGTCGGTCGCCATCATCAGCTCGTTATACTTCTCGCGGCTTATATTCGAGTGGCTTGTCACAAAGCCTACTATGCGCTCCTGAATGCGCGCAAAATAGTTATACGTCTGCGGAACACCGATGACAACGCCGTTCAGGCGCACCGGATGGATAGTCATTGCCGCCGACGGCGCAATGAAGCTGCGCGACGCGGCAACGGCAAGCGGCACGCCGATCGAGTGTCCTCCGCCGAGCACGAGCGATACCGTTGGCTTTTTCATTCCGGCAATTATCTCGGCTATGCCGAGCCCGGCCTCAACGTCGCCGCCGACGGTGTTTAGAAGTATCAGCAGTCCCTTTATCTCCTCGGACTCCTCGACCGCCGCGAGCAGCGGCATGACATGCTCATATTTTGTGGTTTTGTTATCCTCGGGCAATATCTGATGCCCCTCGACCTGACCGACGATAGTCAGGCAGTGTATCATTCCTGCCCGGCCCTGCGGCTGAGCGCTGCCCAACTCTTTAAGCTCCTCCAAAAAAATCACCTCATACCTATTTTGTCAGATATGAGGCGGTTTTATTATGCTTTATATGCAGCAAGCACGCCAAGGTAGGTCATGAAGCAGTCAAACTTAGCAACGACTTCAAACGGAGCATGCATGCTCATGACGGGAACGCCTGCGTCGATCGTGTCGATATTGCGGTTTGCCATGTACTTTGCTATGGTGCCGCCGCCGCCCTGATCGACCTTGCCAAGCTCGCTCATCTGCCAGACAACGCCTGCATCGGCGAATATTTTGCGCAGGTAGCCGACGATCTCTGCCGAAGCGTCGCTCGTTCCGCTCTTGCCTCGAGCGCCGGTGAACTTGCAGATGCCCATGCCGTAGTTGAGCTTTGCATCGTTGCGCTTTTCGCTTACCTCGGGGAAGTTCGGATCAAATGCCGCGGTGACATCCGCCGACAGGCAGAAGCTGTTTTTAAAGCAGCGGCGCAGAGGAACGTTCTGACCGGCGCACAGCTCTTCCATGAAGCACTCGAATGCGCTGCTCTGCATGCCGCTGACGCCGTCCGAGCCTGTCTCTTCCTTATCCGCGAGGATGCAGACTGCCGTCTTTTCGGGTGCCTCGTCAAGGTCGAGTATCGCCTTTAGCTCTGCGTATGCGCACACGCGGTCATCGTGGCCGTAGCCGCCGATGAGCGAGCGGTCAAGTCCGATCTCGCGAACTTCAAACGCAGGAACGGCGGTCAGCTCAGCTGAGAGGAAGTCCTCCTCGACGATGCCGTAGCGGTCGTTGAGGATGCTCATGACGGCGAGCTTAACTCTGTCGCTGCCCTCGTCGGCGTAGGGGATGCTGCCGATGAGGATATTGAGGCCCTCGCCGGTGATGCCCTCTTCCATGGTCTTTCTCATCTGCTCCTTGCCGAGATGCGGCAGGAGGTCGGTTATGACAAACTGCGGATCGGAAGGATCGTGGCCGATGCTCACGTCGATCGTCTCGCCGTTTTTGAGTGCGACCACGCCGTGCAGTTCGAGAGGAATGGTGACCCACTGGTATTTCTTTATGCCGCCGTAGTAATGGGTCTTGAAATACGCAAGCTCGTCGCTTTCGTAAAGCGGATTCTGTTTGAGGTCGATGCGCGGCGAATCGACATGCGCGCCGGCGATAACGCAGCCTTCCTCAAGGCTTTTCCGGCCGATGACGGCGAGCATAAGAGCCTTTGAGCGATTGTTGCAGTAGACCTTATCGCCCGGGGAAAGCTTCATACCGTCAACATACTCTACAAAGCCTTTATCCTCGGCCATCTCTATTGCGATCTTCACCGCCTCGCGCTCGGTGCGCGCCTCGTTCAAAAACGCCATATAGCCGCGGCAGTAATCCTCCATATCGATGCGCTGCTGCGTGCTCATGGTATCATAACCGTTTTTCTGCTTGTAAAATAGTTCGTCTCTGATCTCAGCCATTTTTCAATACTTCCTTAAATAAATTTTTGCATTCTTTTCTGAATTTGTCCTCGCTGCCGTCATTGTGCAGCACATATTCGCATTTCTGCTCGAAATACTCGTTCGGATACTGGGCGTTCACACGCATCATGGCATACTCATAGCTTATGCCGTCGCGCTTCATTATACGCTCGATGCGCGTCGTTTTCTCGGCAACTATTCCGACCACGGCGCAGCATTTTTCGCCAAGTCCGCTTTCAAGAAGCGCTATTGCATCTATCGCCGCTATCTTTCCTCCGCTCATCGCCCACTCCCGGAGCTTTTTGCTGACCTCAAGGCCGATGTAGTGATGCGTTATCGCGTTAAGATCAACAAGCGCCGCTTCGTTTGAAAACACCGTTGCACCCAGCGCCTTGCGGTCAAGCACGCCGTCCGTTACCGTGCCGGGGAACGAGCGCTCGATATCGCCTAGCATCTGCGCATTTGTTCTGAGCATGTCGTGATACAGCGCGTCGCAGTCTATTATGAGCGCTCCCAGCTTTTCAAGCTCGCGCAGAGCCGTTGTTTTTCCGCAGCCCGTGCCGCCGGTTATGCCGACGACCCTGAGGCTTTCGGCAAGAGCGTCGGCGATCTCCTCCTCGGGCAGCGCGCCGCGGCGCAGTATCTTATAAGGTGCCGCGCTCATGTCGATTATGGTTGACTCTTTTCCGAGGCCGCATTTTCCTCCGTCCACGACGGCGGCAATTTTGCCGTCGAAGTATCCGAGCACCTCCTGCGCCGTAACGGGGCTTTTCTCGCCCGAGGGATTTGCCGAGGGAGCGGCAAACGGCAGGCGCGCTTTTTTCAGCATTGCCTGCGTCATCGGGTGATCGGGGCACCTGAGCGCGACCGTATCGCCGCCTGCGCGGACGATATCGGGAACGATGTCCTTTGACTTTAAAACTATCGTCAAGGGTCCCGGCCAGAATTTATCCATAAGCACGCGCGCCTGCTTGGGAACATTTGCGCAGTACCTGGTCACGGCAGCGCCCTTATGCAGCATCAGCGACAGCGGCTTTACCTCGGGTCTGCCCTTGACCTCATAAACCTGCTCGACCGCGTCAGCGTCAAGTCCGCTGCATGCAAGGCCGTAAACCGTTTCCGTAGGAACGGCAACGAGCTGCCCTGCGGCTATGAGCGCAGCCGCTGTGTTCAGATCATCTTTTCCGATTATCTTAGTTTCCATCAGCTCTCCGCCTGCCTTTTGAGCTTTTCCGCCTGATCTGCGGTTATCAGCGCATCTATTATCGGGTCAAGGTCGCCGTTTAACACGCTTTGAATATTGAAATTGCGCACATCGCCGACAAGTCTGTGATCGGTGACGCGGTTCTGGGGGAAGTTATAGGTGCGTATCCTGTCCGACCTGTCGCCCGAGCCGACCTGGCTTTTGCGCTCGGCAGCTATGGCTGCGGCCTGCTTCTGCTGCTCGGCCTCATACAGCTTTGAGCGCAGGATCTTCATCGCTCTGTCCTTGTTTTTATACTGGCTGCGCTCGTCCTGACATTCGACCACGACGCCGCTGGGCAAATGCGTTATGCGTATTGCGCTTTCGGTCTTATTTACATGCTGACCTCCGGCTCCGGACGAACGGTAGGTGTCGATCTGAAGATCGGCAGGGTTAATTTCAAACTCGACCTCCTCGGCCTCGGGAAGAACCGCAACGGTTGCCGCCGAGGTATGTATCCTGCCTCCGGACTCGGTTTCGGGCACGCGCTGAACGCGATGGCCGCCGGCTTCAAACTTAAGGCGTGAATATGCTCCCTGCCCTTCGACGACAAAGCTCATTTCCTTTATGCCGCCAAGCTCCGTTTCGTTAATATTGACGATATCTATCTTCCAGCCCTTACTCTCTGCATACATGGAATACATGCGGAAAAGATCATGCGCAAAAAGCGAGCTTTCCTCTCCGCCGACGCCGGAGCGGATCTCCATAATGACGTTGCGCTCATCGTTCGGGTCTTTTGGCAGGAGCAGAATCTTAAGCTGCTCGCCAAGCTCGCCGAGGCGTTGCTTTGCGTCGTTATACTCCTCCTGTGCAAGTTCCTTGAACTCGGGGTCGGACATAAGCTCCTCGGCGTCCTTCATTGCTTTTTCGCACTTGACATACTCCCTGTACGCCGTGACTATCGGCTCAAGCTCTTTCATCTCACGTGCGCATTTGGTGTATGCCGTCGGGTCTGCATATATCTCGCCGTTTTCCATTCGCTGGCCGAGCTCGGAATATCTGTTATCAAGCTGTTTAAGTTTATCCAGCATCGTTTTCTCCTGATATTTTAATAATAAAATATCATAACACATTTGCTCCGTTCTGTAAATGAAAAAGCCGGCCTTTCGGTCGGCTTTGAAAGCTTATATAAGTCCCTGGACGAGGATTATGAGTATAAGTATCGGCAGTATCCACTGGAAATACGGCTTGAGCTTGGGCGAAAGACGGATGCCGGTACCCTTATTGACCTCGGCAATATACTTATCAAAGCCCCAGCCCCACTTGCTGACGCAAAACAGCAGATAGACAAGCGAGCCGATAGGCAGAAGCAGGTTCGACACGAGGAAGTCCTCGGTATCGAGCACATCCCTGCCGCCGATAAGATGCAGATCGCTCCAGATATTATAGCCGAATACGCACGGCAGGCTCAGCAGCGCAAGAAGAATGAAGTTTATTGCAACGGCCTTCTTGCGGCTCAGGCCGAAGGTATCCATGCATACGGCAATGATATTCTCGAAAACCGCAAGCACAGTGGAAAAGCTTGCAAAGATCATGAACAGGAAGAACAGCGCGCCCCAGAAGCGGCCGCCGGCCATGTTGACAAACACCTGCGGCAGAGTAACAAATATCAGCGACGGTCCCTGCTCGGGCGACACGCCGAACGAGAAGCAGGCCGGGAAGATGATCGTTCCTGCCATGAGCGCAACGAAGGTATCCAGTGCGCAGATGCGTGCAGCCTCACCCGTGAGCGTGTGCTTATCGCTCATGTAGCTGCCGAATATCTCCATTGCCGCAATGCCGAGGCTGAGGGTGAAAAACGCCTGGTTCATAGCGTCCGTGATGAGGCTTCCGAAGCCGTTTTTGCGGATGGTATCAATGGACGGGAGCAGATAGAATTTCATGCCTTCTGCCGCGCCGGAAAGCGTCAGACTGTGAACGGCGAGCACGATTATCAGCGCAAGCAGCGCGAGCATCATGAATTTCGATATGCGCTCAAGCCCCTTTTTAAGGCCGAAGCTGCACACGATAAAGCCTACGACAACGACGATCTCGGTCCATATCGCCATCTCGCCGGGAGACGCCAGAAGGTTGCCGAACACGGCGCTGGTCGCATCGGCCGACATGCCGGAGTGGAACACACCGGTCAGGAATTTACCGAAATAGCTTGCCATCCAGCCTGCAACGGTCGTATAGTACATCATCAGCAGATAGCAGCCGATAAGGCAGAACCAGCCGTGGATGTGCCACTTGCTGCCGGGCTTTTCAAGCGCCTTGTAGCCCAGAACGGCGCTCTGCCGGCTCGCGCGGCCGACCGCAAGCTCCATCGTCAGCACGGGGATACCCATGACAACAAGGCAGATAAGGTAAAACAGGACGAAATAGCCGCCGCCGTTTTGACCCGTTATGTAAGGAAAGCGCCATACGTTTCCGATGCCGATAGCGCAGCCTGCGCTGACAAGCAGAAATCCGAGTCTGGAGCCGAATGATTCTCTCTTCATACGAATACCTCTCTCAAAAAAGCTATTGCTTATTTTAGTCAAAAAATCAGCAGTTTACAAGAGCAGTTTCCGTATGCTAAAATAAGAAAAACTTATTTTGAGGCATATGATGAACAGAAATCAGCTTAAATACTTCGTTGCGGCCGCCGAAAGCCGCAGCTTCACAAAGGCCGCCGAGCAGTTTTATATATCCCAAACGGCAATCACTCAGCAGATGCAGCTGCTGGAGGAATCTCTCGGCTGCGCACTGTTTGACCGCTCTACGCGCCCTGTGTCGCTCACCCCGGCAGGCAAAATTTTTCTGGGCGAGGCTCGCGCCATACTTGACAGAATGAGCAGCGCCGTCGAGCGCGTCCACGATGCGTCCACCGGACTTACCGGAACGCTGCGCGTGGGCTTTGTCCGCGGCTACGAGCGCAGCGATCTTTCGGTGCTCATGCGCTCGTTTCATCTGCAAAACCAAAACGCGCTTATAAGCTTTTACCGCTGCTCGACCGATGTTTTGGCCGCCGGGCTTATGCAGCAGGAGTATGACATTATCTTCACCTGGGACAGCACGAACCTAAAAGCTCAGGCGGACGTGGAATACATAGGCGTTGAAAGCGCGCGGCTCGTTGTTGCCCTGTATGACGAGCACCCCCTTGCCGGCAGACGGCGGCTAAGCCGCGCCGATCTTAAGGGCGAAAGCATACTGTACATGTCGCCCGACGCTTCGAACGATTCCTACGGCGACGCATTCTTCATGCAGCTTTACAAGGACGCAGGCTACAAGCCGAACATTCTCTTCCGCTCGTGCGACGCCGAGTGCATCCTCATGATGGTCGCCGCTCAGGAGGGCATTTCGATACTGCCGGATTATTTCACCGACAAGCTGTACGATGCGGATAACCTTGTTTTTGTTCCGCTCGTCGGCGAGTGCGAGAAGGAGGATATAATCGCTGCGTGGCAAAGCTCGAACTCAAACCCCGTTCTAAAGCAGTTTCTATCCGTGCTCGGCAGCTCGGTGCCGCTGCGCAAATAATGGTTTACAATGGAGGATATAGCATGAGTATAGGTGCGGTAATAGTAGCAGCCGGCATGTCGTCGCGCATGGGGGATTTCAAGCCCATGCTCAGCATAGGCTCGCAGTCCATAGCCCGGCGCATAGTCTCAACGCTCCGGCAGACAGGAGCTGAGGAGATCGTTATGATAACCGGGCATAATGCCGACGCTTTGGAGCGGCATCTTGAGGGCTGCGGCCTGACGTTCATCCGAAACGAGCGCTATGCGACAACGCAGATGTTCGACTCGGCTGCATTGGGGCTTAATTATCTGAAGGATAAGTGCGGCAGGATACTTTTCACACCGGTTGACGTTCCGCTGTTTGAAGCCTCGACCGCGCGCGCCCTCATCGATTCCGGAGCAGAGCTTGCCTGCCCCGTTTGCGACGGCAAGCGAGGACATCCGATACTGATCACAGCAAGGCTCGTTGACGGAATTTTAGCGTATAGCGGCGACGGCGGCCTCGGAAAAGCAATGGCCGCGTGCGGAGAAACGATGATTGAGATCCCCGTCAACGACCCCGGCTCTCTTCGCGACGCCGACACACCGGAGGATTATAAGGCTCTGCTCGGGATGTATGAAAAGTGGTGAAGAAAAATGGATCAGAACAATAGATATGACAGGCAGATCCGTCTGCCATATATCGACCACGCGGGGCAGGAAAAGCTCGGCCGCGCACACGTTGCCATAGTCGGGCAGGGCGCGCTCGGTACGGCGGCTTCGTCGTATCTTGCACGCGCCGGAGTCGGGCATATACTCATCATCGACAACGACATCGTAGAGCTGAGCAATCTTCAGCGTCAAACGCTTTTTGATGAGAGCGATGTCGGGCGCAGCAAGGCCGATGCAGCCTGCGAGCATCTCGGAAAAATAAACAGCGATATTTCGATCGCATCGTCGCGCGAACGGCTCACGGAGGACAATGCCCCTGCCCTGCTCGGCGGAGCCGATATCGTCATTGACGCAAGCGATAATTTTGAGGCACGCAAGATAATTAATAACTGCTGCGTACCGCGCGGTATTCCGTGGATATACGGCGGAGTTGTGCAGAGTCAGGGCATGACGATGAATATCGTGCCGGGCGGACCGTGCTTTGCCTGTCTGATGCCCGGCGAAACGCCGGAGCGCGGCACATATCCGATAGCTGGCACGCATGGTATACTCAGCACCGCCGCACCGTTTATCGCTGCCGTTCAGGCGACCGAAGCGATAAAGATAATAACGCACAGCTTTGCAAGCAGCTCCGTGCGCAAAACGCTTCTGTACGTTGACCTGTGGGACAATGTGTTTCAGGAGCACAGCATCGTAAAGCTCCCCGGCTGCCCTGTGTGCGGCGGAAAGGATCAGCATGGAAGCAGATAAAGAAAAAATCGGCAGCGACGTTTTGCTGTGAGCCGACGGCACGGAAATGTCCGCTTCTCCGGTCGCGGAGAGCAGCATGCAGGACGAGGGCGGATATGTATTTCTCCGACTTGCAATCCTTGTCGAGCGCGACATTATAAGTCAATGCGGCTTCTACACCGCTCCGGAAATTCCGGGCAGCATAGTCGATGCAATGTCCGCAATTGCGGCAGCTGCCGAGGGAAAAGCCATCATGGCCGCAGCCCTAATAAGCGGCGAGAGCATCAAAAGCGCCCTGTCCGAGCTGAATTTATCGGATAGCGAGCTAAAAAAGTCCGCCGATATTGCCGCGCTCATGCTGCATGAATGTCTGAGAAACTACTCCATGAAATACAATCAGGCAAGGCAAGAGCGCCTTAGCAAAGCAAAAAGCGGACAGTAAAAAGTGATAAAAAAAGCCGGTGTAAATATGCCTGAAAGCATTGATAACACTGGCTTTTTTAATGGTACGCCCGACGGGATTCGAACC
>ERZ1673696.1228-NODE-1228-length-22844-cov-30.908377_pt1 | contig 22844 bp, 22 predicted proteins | sample MGYA00580226_ERZ1673696 | MGnify/ENA primary metagenome ERZ1673696 (study PRJEB41218, sample SAMN15661743) | gut metagenome | host: Homo sapiens | place: Canada: London | collected 2015-08-20/2019-03-30 | study: EMG produced TPA metagenomics assembly of... | reverse complement strand
AAATACAACTTTGGGGCCAGGTTCATCACCTGACCCCAACATTTATTATAGAACCATTTTTTGCCGCGCTTGAGTCGGCCGATCAAAGCGGTTCTTTTTCGTCCGGCTGCCGCCGGTACACGCAGCAGCCCTCCGCCATGCCGCAGAAGCGGAAGCCGGACTTTTCCGCGATGTGCCGGGTCACCGTCTGCTCCGGGACGCACTCAATGACCACGCCCCGGCCCTGACGCCGGGCGCGGTCTGTCAGCAGCCGGGTCAGCTCCCCGGCGTATCCCCGGCCCCAGCGGCTGCGGTCCAGGACCCAGCCCAGCTCCATGGACACATCATCATAGGGGTGCCAGATCACATACCCCGCAAAGCCGCCGTCATCCACCGCCAGGATCAGCGGCTCCGGCGTCAGCCCCGCCCGTTCCAGAAAGGCCCGGGTCTGCTCCCGGGAAAAGGGCGGCTCCAGATACCGCATGACCTCCGGGTCCGACAGCAGCCGGTGCAGAGGCTCCAGGTCCGCCTCCGTCATTCGGCGGGCCCGCAGTCCGGCAGACTTACGCTCCATGCCCGCCTCCCTTACCGCAGCCAATCCGGCAGGGAGTGGCTCTGGACGCTGCTGACCATGCCCATGGCGGCGAACAGGGTCACGATGGACGAGCCGCCATAACTGAAAAACGGCAGCGTCAGACCGATCACCGGCAGCACAAACAGGCACATACCCACGTTGCTGATGGTCTGGAAGATCAGCACCGCTGCCACCCCCACGCAGACGTAGGACTCCGTGGTGTTCCGGGCCTTCCGCGCCACCATCAGGCACCGCACGATGATGGCCGCCAGCAGCAGCAGCACCGCCAGGCACCCCAGCATCCCCAGTTCCTCGCCGATGGCGGAGAAGATGAAGTCCGTGTACCGGAACGGCAGGCTGCCGGAGTATTCGCCCTGGGTCTGTATCCCGTGGAACAGCCCCTGGCCGGTGAGCTTACCGCCGCCCAGGGCCAGCAGGCTCCGGGTCTGCTGCCATCCGGCCCCCAGGGGGTCCAGATTGTGGTCAAACACCACCATGAACCGCTCCTTCATATAGTCCGGGATCTTGTCCAGCTCCCACAGCAGGTAAAACGCCGCGCCGCCGCCCAGCAGGGCGATGATGAACCACCGGGCCGCCACCCCGGCCACAAAGGCCATGGCCGCGAAGATGAAGATATACACCAGGGCGCTGCCCATGTCCGAGGAGATGACGTAGTAAAGCCCCACCATCAGCAGCACGTGCCCCGCCAGAAACGCAATGGAACGCAGGGATTTCAGCCCCCAGTTCTCCTTGACCCAAACCAACTGCCGGCTGAGCACCAGGATGAACGTCAGCTTCACGATCTCCGCCGGCTGGATATTGGCCGGAAAGCCCTCGATCCCCAGCCAGGCCCGGTTGCCGTTGTTTTCGATGCCCAGCGGCGTTTTCAGCAGCAGGAACATGACGATGCCGAAGCCCAGCAGCCATTTCCAGCGCTTGGCGGCCTCGGTCAGGTCGATCTGGGACATGAGAAAATAGATGCCCACTCCCAGCACAATGGCGCAGGCCTGGACGATGACCATTTTCCAGGAGTTCAGGAAGTTCGTGGCGCTGGCGATCATCACCAGCCCGAACAGGGCCGCGCCGCAGCAGAGACACAGCAAAAGCCAGTCGGCCTGCCGCAAAATATCGAAAATGCTATCCTTGATTCGTTTCAGCATGAAAGGCTCCTCTTGTAAAACCGGTTGCATGGAACATGATATCAATTTAGTATAGCATACGAAACTTTTTCTGTAAACCGAATTTTCTCTTTTCAAGCGGGAATTCCTGTGATATAATCAGTTGATTTTACGGAGAGGAGGCCACCTATGGAGTATATCACCCACAGTCCCGCGGAAACGGAGGAGCTGGGCTGCCGTTTGGGACGGACCCTGGGCCCCGGTGCGGTGGTGGCCTACTTCGGCGGCCTGGGGATGGGCAAAACCGCCTTCACCCGGGGACTGGCCCGGGGCCTTGGTTGCCGGGGCCGGGTCACCAGCCCCACCTTCACCATCGTCAACGAATACGACGGCCCCACGCCCCTGTTCCACTTCGACATGTACCGCCTGGCGGACGCTGACGCCCTGTTTGACATCGGCTGGGAGGACTATCTGGACCGGGGCGGCGTGTGCGCCGTGGAGTGGAGCGAAAACGTCCGGGAGGCCCTGCCGCCGGACGCCGTTACCGTCACCATCGCCCGCTGTCCGGAAAACGACGGCTGGCGCAGCATTACCATTGAAGGAGGGGAGCCGCTTTGAAAATACTTGCCATCGAGACCTCGGCCAAAAGCGTCTCCGCCGCCGTGGTAGAGGGCGGCGTTCCCCTGGCCAGCGCCTATCAGAATATGGGCCTGACCCACAGCCGCACCCTGATGCCCCTGGTAGACGGTATGCTGTCCGCCGCCGGGCTGCGGGTCCAGGATATGGACCTGCTGGCGGCCGCCAACGGGCCGGGCAGCTTCACCGGCCTGCGCATCGGCGTGTCCGCCCTGAAGGGCCTGGCCTGGGCCCTGGAAAAGCCCTGCTGCGGCGTGTCCACCCTGGCCGCCATGGCCCGGAACCTGGCCCATATGGAGGGCCTCATCATCTGCGCCATGGACGCCCGGCGCAATCAGGTATACAATGCCCTGTTCCTGGCCCAGGATGGCGTTCTGACCCGGCAGTGTCCGGACCGGGCCATCGGCCTGGCGGAGCTGGCGGAGGAGATAAAAAACCGCCCGGAGCCGAAATTTGTTGTTGGCGACGGGGCCGGGCTGTGTTATAATTATCTGTTGGAGCAGGATGTTCCCTGCCGGATGGCCCCGCCTCAGCTGGTGATGCAGAACGCCGTGGGGGTGGCCCTGGCGGCGGAGGAAATGGCTGCCGCCGGACAGGTCACCACGGCCCGGGACCTGGTTCCCGTGTACCTGCGGCTGAGCCAGGCGGAGCGGGAGCGGCTGGCCCGGGGCCTGAAGATCACCTTGGATTAATAATTTTATATATAAAGGAGAAGCACCATGTTTAGCGAAAAAGTCCACGTCATGAACCATCCCCTGGTGGCCCACAAGCTCACCATCCTCCGGGACAAGAACACCAGCGTCAAGGATTTCCGGGAGCTGGTGTCCGAGATCGGCATGCTCATCACCTATGAGGCCACCCGTGACCTGCCGCTGACCACCAAGGTGGTGGAAACTCCCCTGTGCAAGGCGGAGCTGCCCACTCTGGCCGGTAAGAAGTTCGCCGTGGTGCCCATTCTCCGGGCCGGTCTGGGTCTGGTGGACGGTGTGCTGCGCATGGTGCCCTCCGCCCGTGTGGGACATATCGGCATGTTCCGGGACGAGGAAACGCTGGAGCCCCATGTCTATTTCTGCAAGATGCCCAAGGACGTGGCTGACCGCGACATCATCATCGTGGATCCCATGCTGGCCACCGGCGGCTCCGCCGATGCCGCCATCACCGAGATGAAGAAGCGCGGCTGCCACAACATCAAGCTCATGGTGCTGGTGGCTGCCCCTGAAGGCATTGAGCACCTGCAGAAGGTTCATCCCGATGTGGACATCTATGTGGGTGCGGTGGACGATCACCTGAACGAGCACGGCTATATCGTTCCCGGTCTGGGCGATGCCGGCGACCGCATCTTCGGCACCAAGTAACATGACGCGTTTTCCCCTGTCCCGGTACAGACCGGGACAGGGGATTTTTGCTTTTTCCTGCCCTTTTTGATATTCGCAAAAATAATGATTGACATTTGTCTTCATTTTTTATATATTGTATCTGCCAAATTTCAACGAGAGATATCAGGCCTATCCGCAAAGGCCTCCCTTTGAACAGAGAAAAGAGGTAAGAAAAAAATATTTTACGAACGGGGGAGGATAAATGTCCAAAGAGTTGATTCGCCTGCGGGACCTCTGCATGGCGTTTGACGACGAGCTGGTTCTCGATCACATCAATCTGTATATCAACGATTCTGAATTCCTCACACTTCTGGGCCCCAGCGGCTGTGGCAAGACCACAACGCTGAGGATTATTGGCGGTTTCACGACACCCACGTCGGGAGACGTCACCTTTGACGGTGTGAGGATTAATGATGTCCCGCCGCATAAGCGGCAGATCAACACGGTGTTCCAGAAATATGCGCTGTTCCCTCATCTGGACGTGTTTGAGAATATCGCCTTTGGCTTGCGGATCGCCAAAGTGCCTGCCGAGGAAATTGAGGAGCGCGTGACGGAAATGCTGGGCGTGGTGAGCCTGAAGGGCTTTGAGCACCGGAAGATCACCCAGCTGTCCGGCGGCCAGCAGCAGCGGGTGGCCATCGCCCGGGCGCTGGTGAACCGGCCCAAGGTCCTGCTGCTGGATGAGCCCCTGGGCGCGCTGGACCTGCGTCTGCGGAAGGATATGCAGAACGAGCTAAAGCGTATCCAGCAGCAGATGGGCATTACCTTCATCTATGTGACCCACGACCAGGAGGAGGCCCTGACCATGTCCGACACCGTGGTGGTGATGGACAAGGGCCGCATCCAGCAGATCGGCACCCCTGAGGACATCTATAACGAGCCGAAAAACGCCTTTGTGGCGGACTTTATCGGCGAGAGCAACATCTTAAACGGCACCATGGTCCGCGACAACGTGGTGAAAATGTACGGCAAGGAGTTCCCCTGTGTGGACGGCGGGTTCGCCCCCAACGAGCCGGTGGACGTGGTCATCCGCCCCGAGGACATCGACATTGTCCCCGTGGAGCAGGGGCAGCTGGCGGGCACCGTCACCAACGTCACCTTCAAGGGGATGCAGTACGACATCATTGTGGACTTCCGGGGCTTCAAGTGGCTGATCCAGACCACGGACCACTCCCCGGTGGGGGCCCGCATCGGTGTGAAGATCGACCCCGACGGCTTCCATATCATGAAAAAGAGCGAGTATTCCGGTCAGTTCGGCGACTACAGCTCCTATTCCGAGGAGTATGAGGAGCTGGCGGACGCCTCCTGGGAGACGGATGAGGAGGAGAGCGGGGATGAAGAATAAGCTCTCCCGGTTCGCCGTGCCCTATGAGGTGTGGATGGCCATTTTCGTGGTGGCCCCCATCCTCATCATGGTGATCTATGCCTTCTCCTCCTCGGAGGGGGGCTTCACCCTGGACAATTTTGTCCAGATGGGCGGCTATACCCAGGTGTTTCTGCGGTCCTTCAAGCTGGCCATCATCGCCACGCTGATCTGTCTGGTCATCGGGTACCCGGTATCGTATCTCATGAGCCGGGAGGGTCCGGCATTCCAGCGGACGGCCATGGTGCTGATCATGCTTCCTATGTGGATGAACTTCCTGCTGCGGACCTATTCCTGGATGACCATCCTGGAAAACCACGGCCTGCTGAACCAGCTGTTTGAAAAAATCGGCCTCATCAGCCTGTATAACCACATTTTCGGTACGGAGCTGGAGTATTTCTCCATGATGAATACCCAGGGGGCCGTGGTGCTGGGCATGGTGTATAACTACCTGCCGTTTATGATCCTGCCCATCTACTCTGTCATCATCAAGCTGGACGGCTCCCTGCTGGAGGCCGCCCGGGACCTGGGGGCCAATTCCATGACGGTGTTCCGCCGGGTGATCCTGCCCCTGAGCCTGCCGGGGGTCATCTCCGGCATCACCATGGTGTTTGTGCCGTCGGTGTCTACCTTCGCCATCAGCCGGATGCTGGGCGGCGGCACGGAGCTTCTGCTGGGCGACCTCATCGAGCGGCAGTTCCTGGGCGGGGCCTATAACCCACAGCTGGGCGCGGCCATCTCCCTGATGATGATGATCATCGTGCTGGTGTGCATGCTGGTGATGAATCGCTTCGGTGAGGGCGAGGAACAGGCGGTGATGCTATGACCGGCCGCAAGCAGAACAGCGTCGGCGATCGGGTGCTGATGGCGCTGGTGTTCCTGTTTCTCTATGCACCCATTATCATTCTCATCGTGTTCTCCTTCAACGCGGGCACCAGCTCCAGCGTCTGGAAGGGCTTTTCCCTGAAATGGTACGAGTCCCTGCTGTCTAACCGCCTGATCATGAACAGCGTGTACACTACCCTGATGGTGTCGCTGCTGTCCACCATTGTGGCGGCCATTGCGGGCACATTTGCCGCCATTGGCCTGTACGCCATGAGCCGGCGGCGCCGGGCCATCGTCAATTCCGTCAACAACATCCCCATGATGAACGCGGATATCGTCACCGGCGTCAGCCTGTGCCTGCTGTTCGTGGTATTCTTCAACGGCTGGGGCGCCTTTGCCGGGTGGGTGAACTCCTGGCAGTCGGCGGTGGTGCTGCCGGAGCGGCTGACCATGGGCTTCGGCACCCTGCTCATCGCCCATGTCTGCTTCAACATTCCGTATGTCATCCTGTCCGTGGGGCCAAAGCTGCGGCAGATGGACCGGAACCTCATCGATGCGGCCCAGGACCTGGGCTGCACCTGGATGCAGGCATTCTGGCGGGTGGTGATCCCGGAGATCAAGCCCGGCATCGTGTCCGGTGCGCTGACGGCCTTCACCATGTCTGTGGATGACTTCATCATCAGCTATTTTACCGCCGGGACCAGTGCCTCCACCCTGGCCATGACCATTTACGGCATGACCAAAAAGCGCGTCAGCCCGGAGATCAACGCCATTTCCACCCTGCTGTTTGTGACGGTGCTGGTGCTGCTGGCCATCATCAACCTGCGGGACAGCCACGCCGCCCGCCGGGAGCACCACGCAGCGGCGACTGCCGCCTCCGGTGCGCCTATGAAGCACCACCGGCGGCCCAACAAGGTGCTGCGGCGCGTGGCGGCCGGGGTCATGGCCTGCGTGCTGACGGCGCTGCTGGTGGTCACCGGCCGGTCCGTCCAGTCGGAGCGGGTGGTGAACGTGTGCTCCTGGGGCGAGTACATCGACGAGGAGCTGATCACCCAGTTTGAGGAGGAAACCGGCATCCGCGTGAACTATCAGACGGCGGAGAGCAACGAGGCCCTGTACTCCCTCATCAAGATGGGCGGCGCGGACTTCGACGTCATCGTCCCCTCGGACTATATGATCGCCCGCCTGATTCAGGAGGATATGCTGGCGGAGCTGGACTACAGCCACATTCCCAATTTCCAACTCATTGACGACACCTACAAGAACCTCAGCTACGACCCGGAGAACAAGTACACCGTGCCGTACACCTGGGGCACCCTGGGCATTATCTACAACACCACCATGGTGTCCGAGCCTATTACCAGCTGGGACGCCATGTTCGACCCCCAGTACGCCGGACAGGTGCTGATGATCAACAACTCCCGGGACGCTCTGGCCGCGGCCCTGCTGGACCTGGGCTACAGCATCAATACCACGGACCCCGGCCAGCTGGAGGAGGCCTTCAACCTGCTGAAAACCGCCAAGGACAGCGGCGTGTATCAGGCCTTCGTCATGGACGAGGTGTTCCAGAAGATGGAGGGCGGCAACGCCGCCATCGCCATGTACTACGCCGGCGACTACCTGACCATGCTGGAGAACAACGAGGATCTGGCCTTCGTTATCCCGGAGGAGGGCAGCAACTGGTTCGTGGACGCCATGTGCGTCCTGAAGGACACCCAGCACATGTCCGAGGCGGAGGAGTGGATCAACTTCATCGCCTCCACGGACTCCAACCTGGCCAACATGGACTATATCTGGTACGCCTCCCCCAACCGGGAAGCCCTGGAGCAGTACCCGGCCTACTATGCGGAGGTCAACGAGGAGGAGCTGGACCCGGAGATCTACGAAATTATGGCGCCCCCGGCGGAGACGCTGGACCGCTGCGAGATCTATGAAAACCTGCCCAAGGACACCCTGCGGCTGTATGATCGGCTGTGGACCCGGCTGGGCGTATAAAGGAGGAACGGATATGATCGAAATCGGCAAATCCTATACCATTGAGCAGGTGGTCACCCCGGAGATGACCGCCCGGGCCATCGGCTCCGGCGGCCTGGAGGTGTTCGGCACCCCGTTTATGATGGCCATGATGGAACACGCCGCCATGGACTGCGTGCAGCCGGACCTGCCGGAGGGCAAGGGCACCGTGGGCGTGGATATTCAGTCCAGCCACCTGGCTCCCACCCCCGTGGGCATGACCGTCCGGGCCACGGCCACCGTGACCGGCGTGTCCGAAAACGGCAAGCTCATCACCTTCCGGGTGGAAGCCAGCGACGACTGGGGCCCCATCGGCGAGGGGACCCACACCCGGGCCATCATCGCCAACGACCGCTTCCTGCAGAAGTGCAACAGCAAGCTGACGGAGCGGAAATAACCCCCGCAGCTTCCAAAGAGGGAGGAGAGCGCCGCTCTCCTCCCTCTTTTTGCAATGCCCGCAAAAAAAGTTGTCCCGCCCCTTCAAAAGCTCTTGCAATCAGAGGACGGGAACCGTATAATATAAGTTCAGTGTGAAAACACGGGATTACGACCGAATAAGGAGTGTGAGACAATGACCGAGGAAGTGAAGGCCCCTCTGACGGAGGAGAGTGCCGAAAGCAAAAACTTTATTCTGAACTTTATCGACGAGGACATCGCAGAGGGTGGCCGGTTCCAGGGACTGACCGTTCACACCCGTTTCCCGCCGGAGCCCAACGGCTATCTGCACATCGGCCACTGCAAGGCCCTTTGCATCGACTTCGGCACCGCCGAGCGTTACGGCGGCCTGTGCAACCTGCGCATGGACGACACCAACCCCGCCAAGGAGGACACCGAGTATGTGGATGCCATCCAGCAGGATATCCACTGGCTGGGCTTCGACTGGGGCGACCGTTTCTTCTATGGCTCCGATTATTTTGAAAAGGACTATGAATACGCCGTGGAGCTCATCAAAAAGGGCCTGGCGTATGTGTGCGAGCTGACGCCGGAGGAGTTCAAGGCCAACCGCGGCGACATCGGCATCCCCGCCACGTCCCCCTATCGGGACCGCCCCATTGAGGAGAATCTGCGTCTGTTTGAAAAGATGAAGAACGGCCAGGTGGAGGAGGGCAAGATGACCCTGCGGGCCAAGATCGACCTGGCCAGCGGCAATCTGAACCTCCGGGACCCCATCATTTACCGCATCCGCTTCATCAACCACCACCGCCAGGGCACCAAGTGGTGCATCTATCCCATGTACGACTTTGCCCACCCCATCCAGGACGCCCTGGAGGGCATTACCCACAGCCTGTGCTCCCTGGAGTTTGAGTCCCACCGGCCCCTGTACGACTGGGTGGTCAGCAACGTGTCCATCCCCTATCACAAGCCCCGGCAGATTGAATTTGCCCGGCTGGGCATCGACCACACCGTCATGAGCAAGCGGAAGCTCCGCAGGCTGGTGGAGGAGCACTATGTCTCCGGCTGGGACGATCCCCGGATGCCCACCCTGTGCGGCCTGCGCCGCCGGGGCTATACCGCCGCCTCCATCCGCAGCTTCTGCGAGCGCATCGGCGTGGCCAAATCCCCCAACACCGTGGAGTACGGCTTCCTGGAGCACTGCCTGCGGGAGGATCTGAACGTGTCCGCCCAGCGGACCATGGCGGTGCTGCATCCGGTGAAGCTCACCGTTACCAACTATCCCCAGGGCCAGAGCGAGACCTTCACCGTGGAGAACAACCCCACCGATCCCAGCCAGGGCACCCATGAGATCACCTTCAGCCGCCACCTGTGGATCGAGCATGAGGACTTTCTGGAGACGCCCATTCCCAAGTATAAGCGCCTGTATCCCGACGGCCCCGAGTGCCGCCTGAAGGGCGCGTATCTGGTGAAGTGCACCGGCTGCGTCAAGGATGAAAACGGCCAGATCGTGGAGGTCCTGTGCACCTACGACCCCGACAGCCGGGGCGGCGATCCCGCCGACGGCCGCAAGGTCAAGGGCGCCACGCTGCACTGGGTGGACGCCGAAAACTGCGTGGACGCCGAGGTGCGGCTGTACGACAATCTGTTCTCCGATCCCCAGCCCGACGGGCCGGACAAGGATTTCCTGAACTGCCTGAACCCCGACTCCCTGATGGTGCTGGAGGGGTGCAAGGTGGAGCGGGCCATGGTGGACGTGGCCAAGCGCTTTGACCAGGCGGAAAACCGCACCGGCGTCAACGCCCCCACCTTCCAGTTTATGCGGACGGGCTATTTCTGTATGGACAACCGGGACTGCACGGCAGATCACCTGGTATTCAACCGCAGCGTGTCCCTGAAGGACAGCTTCAAAAAGTAACCTGTAAAGTAAAAGTTGCGCTGCCCAAAGGGCGGCGCAACTTTGTTTTGCTGGACAAGGGGCAGGGCAGCCTGTATAATGGGGAGAAAAAAGGAGGTCCACGCCATGTCCCTATACGATGTCGTTCACGCCCCGCAGCCCCGGAAACGGGACCGGAAGCTGCACATACTCATCGTCATTGGGCTGATCCTGGTGCTGGCGGCGTTTATCCCCATTCCGTGGGCCATGCATTTACAGCGGCAGTATCGCCATTTTATAAACGGGCTGGGAGAAAGCGTCCAATACGCCAAGGAGCAGGGCGGCCTGTACGTCCGGCAGGACGGGCGGCAATTCTGGTCCCAGGACTCCGCCTCCCGGCTATATCTGGAGCTGAACACCGCCGGCATGGGCAAGCGCCAGAACAGCGCCCCCAAGTCCGTGCCGGATGCGGAGCTGGAGTTCGGCAACGGGTGCATCCTGCGCCTGTGGGAGCAGGACGTCTGGGACGGGTACAACCGCGAATGGGTCCCCGGCGTGTTCGTCTGGTACCGGGGAGCCAACGGAAAAATCTATATGTATGACACCGACCGGATGCAATGGCAAACGCTGGTGCGGTGCCTGCCCGAAGAATAGGAGGAACGATATGGGTCTTTATGATGCGGTGCGTCGGGAGGAGAAACCCCGGCGGCGGTGGCACCCCATGTGGGTGGTGGCGCTGGCCTTTGCGGCGGCGCTGGTGACGGCGCTGGGCCTGACCATCAGCAAGCCCCAGCGGGATCATGACCGGTTCATCCGCTGCATGAGCGACATCTCCAGCAGCACCACCTACGCCTTCAGTGGAAAATTCACCTCCCTCCGGGCCCGGGTGGACGGCCAGGACCTGCGCATCACCCAGGAAAACGGCTATGCCCTGTACGGGAAGCTCTTCAACATGAACGCCACCTTCAGCCGGGACGTCCCCAAGGAGGACAGCCTCCGCCTGGACTACGGCGACGGGGCGGTGCTGGAGCTGTGGCCCTATCACCTGCCGGACAGCTCCGACCGCAGCGAGGGCATATTCGTCCGGTTCGTAAATCCGGAGGGAAAAACCTACACCTACTACACCGACCGGGACGCCTTCGCCCGGGTCACCCAATGCCTGTCGCCGGAAAATAACCCGGCATGGGCGGAATAACCGATTTTCGCAGGACGGCTTCCCGTCCTGCGATTTTTCTTGAAAAAAACCGGGATTTATGATATCATAAGCTGATTATATATGCACACAAGCGGGACGGGAGCCGCAGGCTGCGGAAGCGTCCCCTCCCGCAGGTCCCATGGAGGAGGAACACCGTTGAAATCCAGAGTTTTTGAGATCATTGCCGCCGAGCAGGCCCGGCAGAACAGCACCGTGGAGCTGATCGCCAGCGAAAACTTCGTAAGCGAAAACGTCATGAAGGCCGTAGGCTCCTGCCTGACCAACAAATATTCCGAGGGCTATCCCGCCCAGCGTCCCTCCGGCAACCGGGGCCGGTTCTACGGCGGCTGCCAGTATGTGGATGAGCTGGAGGAATACTGCTGCCGCCAGTGGCAGGCCGTCTTTCAGACGGACTATCACGTCAATGTCCAGCCCCATAGCGGCTCCTCCGCCAACCTGGCCGCCTATATGAGCGTGCTGAAGCCCGGCGACACCATTCTGGCCATGAACCTCAACAACGGCGGTCATCTGACCCACGGCTCTCCGGTGAATTTCAGCGGCAAGCTGTTCCACATGGAGTTCTACGGGGTGGACGAAAACGGCTTCATCGACTATGAGGACGTCCGCCGGAAAGCCCGGGAGTGCCGCCCGCAATTGATTCTGGCCGGGGCCTCGGCCTACAGCCGCATCATCGACTTCCCGGCCTTTGCCGACGCCGCCCGGGAGGCGGGGGCGTATTTCATGGTGGACATGGCCCACATCGCAGGGCTCGTGGCCGCCGGGGACCATCCCTCCCCCTTCGGCCTGGCAGACATCATCACAACCACTACCCACAAGACCCTGCGGGGCACCCGGAGCGGACTGATCTTCTGTAGGCCCGAGCTTGCCAAGCGGGTGGACAGCGCCGTGTTCCCCGGCTGCCAGGGCGGCGCGCTGCAGCACGTCATCGCCGGAAAGGCCGTCACAGCGGAGGAGGCCTCCACGGAGGAGTTCCGGGAATACATCCACGCCGTTGTTCGCAACTGCAAAGCCATGTGCGATGAATTTATCTCCATGGGCTACAAGGTGGTCACCGGCGGCACGGACAATCACCTGTTCCTGCTGGACCTGACGGACACCGGACTCACTGGCAAAGCGGTGCAGGACGAGTTGGACCGCCACGGCATCACCCTGAACAAGAACTGCGTCCCCAACGAGTCCCGCTCCCCCCAGCAGACCTCCGGCGTCCGCATCGGGACGGCAGCCATGACCACCAAGGGCTACACGGAGCAGGACTTCATTGCCGTGGCCCGCCAAATTGACCGCATCATCCGGGATATGCAGGATATGCGGAAGGAGTGACAAAAACGTGTACTTAAAAGCACTGGAAATTCAGGGCTTCAAATCCTTTCCCGACAAAACGGTGCTGAATTTCGGCGCGGACATCACCGCCATCGTGGGCCCCAACGGGTCCGGCAAGTCCAACATCTCCGACGCTATCCTGTGGGTCATGGGCGAGCAGAACAGCCGCCAGCTCCGGGGCGCCAAAATGGAGGACGTGATCTTCGGCGGCACGGAAAAGCGCAATCAGATGGGCTTTGCCCAGGTGACGCTGATCATCGACAACACCGGCCACATCTTCCCCCGGGACGAAAGTGAGGTGGCCGTCACCCGCCGGTATTACCGCAGCGGGGAGTCGGAATACTATATCAACCGCCAGTCCGTGCGGCTCAAGGACGTCAACGAGCTGTTCATGGACACCGGCATGGGCCGGGAGGGCTACTCCATCATTGGCCAGGGCAAGATCGACGAGATCCTGTCCGTGAAAAGCGGCGAGCGCCGGGAGGTGTTCGAGGAGGCGGCGGGCATCAGCAAGTTCCGCCACCGCAAGGAGGAGTCCGAGCGGAAGCTCCAGCGCACGGAGGAGAATCTGGTGCGCATCAACGACAAGATCGCCGAGCTGGAGCTGCAGGTAGAACCTCTGCGGCAGCAGGCGGAAACGGCGAAGAAATACCTGGTGCTGCGGGACGAGCTGCGGGTGCTGGAGATCTCCGTGTGGCTGGAAAACCTCCAGGCCCTGAGGGCCGGTGCCCTGAAGCTGGAGGCCGATCTGCGGACCGCAGAGGAGGACCGCCAGCGTGCCCAGGCGGACCTGGACGCCGTGTATGCCGCCGGGGAGGAGAGCCTGGAGAAGATCCGGGACAACGATGTCCGGGCCGAGGCCCTGCGGGACCAGGTGTCCCAGCTGGACGCCGCCGCCCAGGAGGAGACCTCCGCCATGGCCGTGCTGGAAAACAGCCTGAGCCATGACAAGCAGACCCTGGAGCGGCTGGACCGGGAGCTGGCGGACACCCAGCAGCGGGCCGGTAATCTCCGGGCCCAGGCCGACGCCCTGACAGACCGCATAGACCAGATCGACGCGGAGACCCAGGACCTGGCCCGGCAGCTGGAGGAGCTGATGGACGCCCTGCGGCAGCTGGCCGAAAGCGCCGGAAGCACCCAGCAGGAGGCCGAGGCCCTGCGGGCCAAGGAGACCCTGGCCGTGGCCGATGCCGCCCGGGGCCGGACGGAGCTGGCCGCTCTGGACGCCACCCGGACTCAGGCCCAGGCCCGGCAGGCCGCCATCGCCGCCGACAGCGCCGCCGCCCGGGAAAAGCTGGACCAATGCCGCCGGGAGGCCGAAGAAAACAACGCCTCCCTGACTGCCGCCCGGGAGGAAGAGCAGGCCGCCGCCAACGTCATCCAGGGCCACAGCCTGAAGATGGAGGGCCGGCGCCGCCGGGCCCAGGAGGCCGCCCAGCAAGCCGAACAGCTACGCCGGCAGCTGGCCGCCATGGAGGACCGCATCCGTCTGCTGACGGAGATGGAGAAGGACTACGAGGGCTTCTCCCGGGCGGTGAAGGGCGTGATGCAGGCGGCGGACCGGGGCACCCTGTCCGGGATCCACGGCCCCGTGGCAAGCCTTATGACCACCGACCCCCAATACACCGTGGCCCTGGAGATCGCCCTGGGCGCGGCTTTGCAGAACATCGTGGTGGACCGGGACACCGACGCCAAGGAGGCCATCGCCTTTCTGAAGCGCCGGGACGCGGGCCGCGCCACGTTCCTGCCCATGAGCGCCATCCGAGGCGATATGCTCCGGGAGCCGCGCCTGGACCAGGAATACGGCTTCGTGGGCATCGCCTCCCAGCTGGTGACGTATGACGCCCGGTATGACGGCATTTTCCAGAATCTGCTGGGCCGCACCGTGGTGGTGGAGGACCTGGACTGCGGCGTGAATATGGCCCGTCGGTATCAGAACCGCTTCCGCATCGTCACCCTGGACGGTCAGATCATCAACCGGGGCGGCTCCATGACCGGCGGCAGCGTCAGCCGCAGCGCCGGGGTCCTGTCCCGAGCCAGCGAGCTGTCCGGGCTGCGGGAGCAGATGACGGGACTGAAAGCCTCCCTGGGCCAGGCCGCCCACCGGGCGGAGGAAACCGGCCGGGACCTGCAAAAGGCCCAGTATGAGCTGGATGTGGCCCGAGAGCAGCAGCAGAACGCCGCCCAGCAGGTGCTGGCTCTGGAGACCCGCGGCCAGCACTATGACAGCCTGCGGGAGACTTTGAATGCCACCCTGGAGGCTCTGGACGCCGAAAACCTCCGGCTGACCCGGCAGACGGCAGACGGTGACGCCCGCCGCCGGGAGCTTCAGACGAAGATTGACGGTCAGGAGGACCTGGCCCGGCAGCTGCGCCAACAGGCCCAGAACTGCCTGGCCGGGCAGAGCGACCTGCAATCGAAAACCGGCGGCATCTCCGACCGGATCACCCGCTGCAAGGAGCAGCAGGCCGCCCTGGCCGCCGAGCGTCAGGGAGCGGAGAGCCGCCTGGCGGACCTGCGCCAGCTGATGACGGACCTGGACGGCGACTGCCGCAGCCGGGAGGACCTGGCCCGGCAGCTGCATGAATCCCAGGTCCGGGCACGGGAGCAGATGGCGGAGCATCAGACCCGCTGCGACTCCCTGCACCGGCAGGCGGAGGACCTGCGCGGGCAGCTGCAGACCCTCCAGCAGGAGAAGCTGGACCTGGAGCAGCAGCGCACAGCCCTGAACCGCCAGACCCAGACCTGCAACGACGCGGTGATCGCCGCCCAGCAGGAGCTGTCCCGGCTGGAGCAGAAGCGCAGCGCCGCCGCCATGGAGGAGAAAACCATTCTCGATAAGCTCTGGGAGCGGTATGAGCTGAGCCATTCTGAGGCCCAGGCCCAGCGGGTGGAGCTGGAGAGTGTCCCCAAGGCCACCCGCCGCATCGGCGAGCTGAACCGGTCCATCAAGGCCCTGGGCACCCCCAACATCGGGGCTATCGAGGAGTATGAGCGGGTCAACGGGCGGTATACCTATCTGTCCGACCAGCGGGCGGACGTGGAGCAGGCCAAGGGCGAGCTCACCGGCGTCATCGACCAGCTGACCCAGCAGATGACGGAAATTTTCGCCCAGCAGTTCAGGCTCCTCAACGACAGCTTCCAGGAGACGTTTCTGGAGCTGTTCGGCGGCGGCAAGGCCCGGCTGGAGCTGGAGGATGAAAAGGACATCCTCAACTGCGGCATTGAGATCAAGGTGCAGCCCCCAGGCAAGCAGCTGAAAACCATCACCCTGCTGTCCGGCGGCGAAAAGGCCTTTGTGGCCATCGCCCTGTACTTCGCCATTCTCAAGGTCCACCCCACCCCCTTCTGCGTGATGGACGAGATCGAGGCCGCCCTGGACGAGGCCAACGTGGTGCGCTATGCCCGCTATATGCGGCGCATCGCCGGGAAGACCCAGTTCATCGTCATCACCCACCGGCGGGGCACCATGGAGGAGGCCGACGTGCTCTACGGCGTCACCATGCAGGAGCGGGGCGTCAGCCGGATCCTCACCATCAACCTCAACGATATGGCCAAAGAGCTGAATATAAAATAAGGAGACACGATTATGGGACTGTTCAAAAAATTCCGGGACGCGTGGTTTGCGCCCATGTCCTTCGACTCTCTGGACGACGATTTTTATGACCGGCTGGAGGAATCCCTGATCCTGGCGGACGTGGGCATGGACGTGGCCCTGGATGCCACGGAGAAGCTGCGCCGCCGGGCCTATGACGACCGTCTGCTGACGGCGGACCAGGTAAAGGGCGCTCTGCGGGATATCCTGGCCGAGAAGCTGGAGGTGGGCGACAGCCGACTGGACCTGTCCACCCAGCCCAGCGTCATTCTGGTCATCGGCGTCAATGGCGTGGGTAAGACCACGTCCATCGGCAAAATGGCCCATCAGCTGAAAAAGCAGGGCAAGAAGGTCCTGCTGTGCGCCGGTGACACCTTCCGGGCCGCCGCCGCCGACCAGCTGGAGATCTGGGCCAACCGGGCCGGGGTGGACATCGTCCGCCAGAACGAGGGCGCGGACCCCGGTGCCGTGCTGTTCGACGCCCTGGCCGCTGCCAAGGCCCGCCGCAGCGACGTGGTGCTGGTGGACACCGCCGGGCGGCTGCACAACAAGGCCAACCTCATGAAGGAGCTGGCCAAGCTCCGGAAGATCATCGACCGGGAGCTGCCTGGGGCCGCCAAGGAGACCCTGCTGGTGCTGGACGCCACCACCGGCCAGAACGGCCTCATCCAGGCCCGGCAGTTCAAGGAGACCGCCGGTCTGACGGGCATCGTGCTGACCAAGCTGGACGGCACCGCCAAGGGCGGCATCGTCATCGCCATCGCCCAGGAGCTGCAGGTGCCGGTGAAGTATGTGGGCCTGGGCGAGGGCATCAAGGACCTGGCCCCCTTCGACGCCAAGGAATTTGTGGGCGATCTGTTCTGATGGGAGGGACGAATATGATCCGTGCCGACGGAAGAAAGTATGACGAAAGCCGCCCGGTGGAGATCACCACGGGCTTTATCAGGTTTGCCGAGGGCAGCGCCCTGATCCGCTGCGGCGACACGGTGGTGCTGTGCAACGCCTCGGTAGAGGACCGGGTGCCGCCTCATGTGCGCCCGGGCTGCGGCTGGGTCACGGCGGAGTATTCCATGCTGCCCCGGGCCAACCGGGAGCGGTCCCGCCGGGACGTGGACAAGCTGAAGCTGTCCGGCCGCAGCGCCGAAATCCAGCGGCTCATCGGCCGGAGCCTGCGGGCGGCGGTGGATATGCGCCGCCTGGGCGAGCGCACCATCACCATCGACTGCGACGTGCTCCAGGGTGACGGCGGCACCCGCACCGCCTCCGTCACCGGCGGCTTTGTGGCCCTGGCCCTGGCGTGCCGGGGTCTTCTGGAGCAGGGGCTGGTGAAGGCCATGCCCATCCGCCACTATGTGGCCGGTATCTCGGCGGGCATCGTGGACAACGTACCCATGCTGGACCTGCAATACTCCGAGGACAGCCGGGCCATGGTGGATCTGAACTGCGTCATGAATGAGCAGGGCGGCATCATCGAGCTGCAGGGCACCGGCGAGGGCCGGGCCTTCACCGCCCGGGAGCAGCAGGAGCTGGTGGCTCTGTGCGCCCAGGGCAATGCCCGGCTGATCCAGCTGGAGAAAAACATATTGGGGGAAATTCTATGAAATTCGTATTGGCATCCCATAACCGCAAGAAGCTGGCGGAGATGCAGGAGATTCTGCGTGAGCTGGGGGTGGAGGTGGTCCTTCAGTCCGACGTGGGCCTGGACCTGGAGCCGGAGGAAAATGGAACCACCTTCGCCGAAAACGCCGCCATCAAGGCCATGGCCGTGATGCAGGCCAGCGGCCTGCCCGCCATTGCCGACGACTCCGGCCTGTGCGTGGACGCGCTGAACGGCGCACCGGGCATCTATTCCGCCCGATACGGCGGCGTGGACAGTGACCAGGCCCGCTATCGCCTGCTGCTGGAGAATCTCCGGGGTGCTGGGGCCCGCACCGCCCATTTCCACACCGCCATCGTCTGCTGCTTCCCCAATGGGGACCGGCTGGACGCAGCCGGAGATTGCTTCGGCACCATTGCCTATGCACCCCAGGGGGACAACGGCTTCGGCTATGACCCGGTGTTCTTCGTGCCGGAGCTGCGCAAGACCTTTGCCCAGCTGACGCCGGAGGAGAAGAACGCCATCAGCCACCGCGGCAACGCCCTGCGGGCCTTCGCTGCGGAGCTGAAAACCTATCTGGAAAAGAACTGAGGAGCATCTATGGAACTGACAAGCAAGCAGAGAGCCCAGCTGCGGGGCATGGCCGCCAACCTGGACACCATCGTCCACGTGGGCAAGGACGGCATCGGCGAGAACCTGATCAAGCAGGTCAACGACGCCCTGGAGGCCCGGGAGCTGGTCAAGGGCCGGGTGCTGGAAAACTCCATGTACACCGCCCGGGAGGCGGCGGAGGAGCTGAAGGTGGCCGCCCGCTGCGAGGTGGTCCAGGTCATCGGCAGCAAATTCGTTCTCTTCCGCTATCAGCACAACAAGGACAAGCGGAAGATCGAGCTGGAAAAAGACAGGAAGCGCAGCGTATGAAGATCGGCATCTACGGCGGCACCTTCAACCCCATCCACCGGGGCCATCTGACGGCGGCCCGGGCGGCTATGGACGCTCTGGGGCTGGACCGTCTGCTGCTGATCCCCGCCAGCATTCCGCCCCACAAGGCCCTGCCCCAGGGCAGCGCCGACGCCGCCGACCGCCTGGAAATGGCGGCCCTGGCCTGTGCCCAGCTGGGCCCCGTGGCCCAGGCCCTGGATATCGAGCTGCACCGCACCGGCCCCAGCTATACGGTGGATACCCTGCGCCAGCTGCGCATGGAGCATCCGGAGGATGAGCTGTGGCTTCTCATGGGGACGGATATGTTTTTGTCCTTGGAGCGCTGGTATCATGCGTCGGACATTCTGTCTCTGGCCCACATCGGGGCCTTTGACCGAGCCCACCCCCAGCCGGGGGAGGATCTGGCGGCCCAGAAGCGGCTGCTGGAGACGAAATACGGGGCCACTGTGGCCATCATCGCCAACCGGCAGGTCATCGACCTGTCCTCCACCCAGGTGCGGGAGGCCCTTGCCGCAGGCCGGGGCCGGGATCTGGTGACGGACCCCGTATACGGCTATATCCAGCGCCGGGGGCTTTACGGCGTTCACACGGACCTGCATCACCTGACCCCGGATCAGCTGCGGCCCATCGCCCTGAGCTATCTGAAGCCCAAGCGCATGCCCCATGTTCTGGGCACGGAGCAGGAGGCCGTGCGCCTGGCCCGGCAGTATGGGGCCGACGAGACCCAGGCCCGGATCGCCGCTTTGCTTCACGACTGCACCAAGAAGCTGGACATGGATCAGCAGCTGGCCCTGTGCGCTCAATATCACATCCAGCTGGACGACCTGGAGCAGCACGCCCTGAAGCTGCTGCACGCCAAAACCGGCGCAGCCATCGCCCGGGACGTGTTCGCCGTGGATGACGCGGTCTATCGCGCCATCTACTGGCACACCACCGGCCACCCCAACATGACCAAGCTGGAAAAAATCATCTATCTGGCGGATTATATCGAGCCCAGCCGGGATTTTCCCGGGGTGGAGGACCTGCGCCGGGCGGTCCATGCCGACCTGGACCGGGGCCTGCTGAAGGCGCTGGACGACAGCATCCGGGATATGCAGCAGTGGGGCAACCCCGTGCATCACAACACCCTGGACGCCCGAGACTATTTATTGAGAGGTAAACATCTATGAAAACTGCGAAGGAACTGGCCCTTATGGCGGCCCGGGCCCTGTCCGACAAGAAGGGCCGGGAGATCCAGGTGCTGGAGATCGGCGATCTGACCACCCTGGCGGACTATTTCGTCATCGCCACCGGCTCCTCCAATACCCAGATCAACGCCCTGGTGGACAACGTGGAAAAGGTCCTCCGGGAGGAGGCCCAGGAGGAGCCCCTGCACCGCGAAGGCTATCGGGCCGGCACCTGGGTGCTGCTGGACTACGGCTGCATCGCCATCCACGTCTTCAACGCCGAGGCCCGGGAGTTTTACGGCCTGGAGCGCCTGTGGCGCGACGGCAAGCCCCTGGACCTGACCGGCGTGGTGGATTGACAGCCATGAAGCTGGTTGTCGACCAACTGCAAAAGCGCTTCGGGACCCAGGAGGTGCTGCGGGGCGCGTCCTTCACCTTTGAACAGGGGAAAATTTACGGTCTCATCGGCCGCAACGGCGCAGGCAAGACCACGTTCTTCAACTGCCTCAATGAGGACCTCGCCGCCGACGGCGGATCCTTCCACCTGGAGGACGACACCGGTGCCGCCCGGCCCGTCACCGCCGACGACATGGGCTATGTGCTCTCCACCCCGGTGGTGCCGGAGTTTCTCACCGCCCGGGAATTTCTGCAATTCTTCCTGGAGATCAACCGGGGCAAGATCCCCTATCCCAAGGCCCCGGACGTGTATCTGGACTATATGTGCATCGACCCGGCCGACCGGGGAAAGCTGCTGAAGGATTTCTCCCACGGCATGAAAAACAAGATGCAGATGCTGGTGAACATCATGGCGGACCCCGCCGTGCTGCTGCTGGACGAGCCGCTGTCCTCCTTTGACGTGGTGGTGGCCGACGAGATGAAGGCCCTGCTGCGGCGGATCAAGACCCGGCATATCATCCTGCTGTCCACCCATATCATGGACCTGGCCCTGGACCTGTGCGACGACATCGTGATCCTGCACCACGGGGTCCTGCAGGAGGTGCGGCGGGAGGACTTGGCCGATGAGGCGTACAAGGACCGCATCATCGCCGCCCTGAAGGAGGAGCCGGATGTGGTTTGACACCCTGGTTTTGCAGCTGCGGCTGCACATGGCCTATCGGGTCAACGGCATTCTGTACCGGCTGCGCTTTCTGAGCCTGTCCTATGAAAGCGGCTCCGCCAAGACCCTGGGGCTGGTGCTGGCCGTCCTGCGGGAGATTTTCGGCATACTGCTGGGAAAACTCCTGTATATGGCGGTGTTTTTCGCCGCTCCCCTGCTGCTGATCCATCGGGAGCTGCCGCCGGAGCTGTACGGCCACCTGCTGGTGTTTCTGACGCTGATCGGCGGTATTTTCAACAACAATCTGCTGAATGGCGGTCAGGATGCCTATTACGCCGTGATCCTCCTGCGGATGGACGCCCGGCGTTACACCCTGTCGGCGTATGGGTACTATCTGCTGAAAACCGCCGTGGGCTTCCTGGCGGCGGCGCTGTTGGTGGGGCGTCTGATCCTGGGCCAGGGGCTGGCCCTGTGTCTGCTGACCCCGGTGCTGGTGTGCGGCGTCAAGCTCCTCTCTGCGGGACTGGAGCTGCGGCACTTCCACCGGCGGAGCATCCTGCCCCGGGACGAAAAGAGGTTCTCCCTGCTGCAGGGTGCCTCCGTTCTTCTGCTGGCGGCGGCGTATCTGCCCCCTCTCCTGCTGAACCGGGCCCTGCCCTCCGCCGCCGTGTATGCCGTCTGCGGGCTGGCGGCGGCTGGCGGCGCGTGGGGCGCCGCATATCTGCTGCGTTTTTCCGGCTATCGCCGGGTGTACCGGCACCTGTTCACGGCGGACGTATCCCTGCTCAGCGGCGACGGTCCCCAGGCGGCAGCCCGGGAGACCCAGGCCCAGTATCAGAGCAAGCTGACCCTGGACGCAGGCCCGAACAGCCGGAAAACCGGCTGTGCCCGGTTCAACGAGCTGTTTGTGCGCCGCAATTACCGGCTTCTGATGCGTCCGGCCCGGCGCACCGCCGTTATCGCCGGGGCCGCGCTGGCCCTGGGCTGCGCCGCCTGTCTGGCACTGCCGGAAATAGCCGCCGCCATCAACGGCGCACTGGTTCCGGCGCTGCCGATGATGCTGCTTCTGATGTACTTCATCAACCGGGGCAACACCGTGACCCAGGTCCTGTTCTTCAACTGCGACAGCAGTATGCTGTCCTACCGGTTTTACCGGCAGCCCCGGGTCATCCTGGGCATTTTCACGGCCCGGCTGAAATCCCTGACGGCCATCAACCTGCTGCCCACCGCCGTCATCGCCCTGGGGCTTCCCCTGCTGCTGTTGTGCAGCGGCGGCACGGACACCCCCACGGATTATCTGGTGCTGCCCCTGGCCATTCTGGCCATGTCCGTGTTTTTCTCGGTGCACTACCTGGTGCTGTACTACCTGCTGCAGCCCTACACCGCCGGGCTGGAGAACACCAGCTTCGGCTATCGCCTGATCACGGGCCTGACCTATTTTGTCTGCTACATGATCTACGCCAACGTCCACGGGGCAACGATGGCCTTCGGCATCGGCATGATCGTCTTTGCCGCCGTGTATGCGGCCGCGGCCCTGCTGCTGGCCTATCGCCTGGCCCCCAGAACCTTCAAGCTGCGCACATAACAAAGCGCCTCTGGCCGAAAAGGCCGGAGGCGCTCGCTATTTTTTCTGTTATTCTCCCTTAAGCTCCCGCCGGATGGTCCGGAAGCGCTCCGGGATCTCCTGCTCCGTCATGCTCTTGGGAGCCTGCACGGTTCCGGCCTCTCTGGCCGTCTCATAAAAGGCTCTATGTCAATAGTTGGGGTAGAAGCAAAACCAAAAAAGCCCGTCGTGTCG